>Ga0209337_1002206_pt1 | contig 14293 bp, 12 predicted proteins | sample LinPmetageLP53_FD_184044 | JGI IMG/M metagenome (GOLD analysis project Ga0209337, IMG submission 184044) | Marine viral communities from the Pacific Ocean - LP-53 (SPAdes) (version 2) | ecosystem: Environmental > Aquatic > Marine > Oceanic | place: Pacific Ocean | collected 2010-02-08
TAGCTTCTGGTCCTGCAAGAATGGGGGAGCCACAGATAAGTCCTGCAGCAGAAGCAGCAAGGATTATGGAGAAGTGCATACAAGATCAGCTACTAGACACTAACGCTGTTACGGTACTACGTCACGCTATATTTGAGTGTTCTCTTTTAGGTACAGGTATAATTAAAGGTCCGTTCAATTATAACAAGACAGTACACAACTGGGAAGGTGGAGAGTATGCGCCTATAGATCGTACAGTACCTCGTATCGAAGCTGTAAGCTGTTGGGACTTTTATCCTGATGCAAGTGCTACAAGTATAGAAGATGCTGACTACGTGATACAACGACACAGAATGAACAGGGAACAAATACGTGATCTTTCCAATCGTCCATTCTTTAACAAAGAGGGTATTGATAATGTTCTCCAAAGCGGTCCAAACTATGAAGAAAAGTACTATGAAACTACTCTCAATGCTGGTGACGATGATCCAAACTATAAAGGAAATCGTTTTGAAGTATTGGAATATTGGGGTACTATGGATGCAAAGTTCGCTGAAGAAATTGGTATCGAACTTCCAAAAGAAATAAAAGGCGAAGATGCAGTACAAGTAAACATCTGGATCTCAGGAAACCAGATACTACGTTTTGTTGCAAATCCATTTCTACCTACTCGTATACCCTACCAAGCGTTTCCATACGAGCTTAATCCATATCAACTCTTTGGTGTAGGTGTAGCAGAAAACATGGAAGATAGCCAGATGCTAATGAATGGTCACATCCGTATGGCTATAGATAACCTTGCATTAGCTGGCAACCTCGTATTCGACATAGATGAAACACAACTGGTTCCTGGGCAGACAATGGACATCTATCCTGGAAAAATATTCAGGCGACAATCTGGTGTTACAGGAACAGCAGTAAACGGTATAAAGTTTCCTAGTACTGCTGGAGAAAATGTTCAGATGTTCGATAAGGCTAGACAGTTAGCTGACGAGCAAACAGGAATACCTTCAATCATGCACGGTCAGACAGGTGTTACAGGAACAGGGCGTACTGCTGCTGGTCTTAGTATGCTTATGTCTAGTGCTGGTTTAAGTGTTAAGACTGTAATAAAGAATGTAGATGACTATCTGTTGAAACCGCTAGGAGAAGCGTTCTTTCAGTGGAACATGCAATTTAACGATACAACACCAGAGAAGATAGGCGACCTTGAGATTAAGCCTAAAGGCACAAGTGCCGTAATACAAAAGGAAGTACGCACACAACGGTTAACAGCCTTGTTACAGACTGTTGCCAATCCAATGTTAGCACCGTTTATAAAAATACCTAATCTGATTCGTGAGCTTGCAATAAGTCAAGACATAGATCCTGATTCACTGGTAAATGACATAAATGATGCTGCTGTATTTGCTGAAGTATTAAAGGGGTTAATGCCAAATGAACAAGGAACAGGCCAAAAAGCTGCTGCCACTGGCGAACAACAAGGAAGCATGGGAGGGACTCAAGGAGTACCTGACGGACCTAATCCAGCTAAACCGCCATCGGTTGATGGTGGAGGAATCGGAGTTGGTGCTGCGCCGACTGCAGGGGAAGCTGGTTTTACTGGAAACCTTAATTAAACTAGACGTTTCAACCAAAGACACAATGAAGGCACATAAAGATGGCAACACTAGAGGAACTAGCTGAACAATTTGAAGATGCACTGAGTACTTCTACTGGTACTACAATAGCACCTGGAACTGTATCTCCAGTAGGTGCAACTGTTGGTGGAAAAAAACAGCTATCTTGGCCTGAAGTTGTAAAGAAGATACAAGAAAACTCAGCATTTGGCTCTTCTGAGTATCTTCCTACACAGCTTGCAGGTGTTAATACTAACGATATATATAAAGCTGGTGCTAAATCTGGTATGCTTCCTGCAGGTCTTGCAACATTTACAAAGTCTCCTTTTAGTAGCTTTGCCTCTAGAACTGCTGCTAATCCTTATACTCCTAAATCTTCATCTGCAACAGAAGCAGCGGCTGTTGCAGCACAAACACAGCTTACTCCTGTACGTGGAAATGTACAACAACCTGAAGAGTCTTGGACACAAATGGATATAGAGCAAATGGAACGTGAGTCTTTTGATCCAACTACACTTCCAGGATCTATGACTTTAGGAACTCCTTCTGCAATGGTTGGACAACTTTTCGGAGCAATAGCTGGTGCTGTAACTGGTAAAACATCAACATACCAAGATCTGACTATGGGGACTCCAGAGCAAATACAGTATCTTTACGATCAAGGTCGTTTTGGAGATCTATCTACAAAGGAAGGAAGAGCAAAAGCAGACGGAGTCGTAGCTTCGTGGAGAGGTGGTCAAATGATTTGGAACAATAACTACGACTCACGGACTGATGGTACAGGGTATGTAGATATGGTTTCAGGTAAAACTATGACCAATGACATGGATATAGCAGACCGTGACGCTTTCGACCCAAATAACGATCCGACTCGCAACGATGCCAAAGAAAAAAATATGTTTGAAAAGGCTTTTGACAAGTTTGCTGGAGGTGTTAGAGGTGTAGTCGGTGATGACATATTTATGAGTAACCAAGAAAGGTACGCAGGTAAACAAGGCCATGTTAGAGATGGAAGAGGTGGTTATGCTTTTGTAGATAAATTCGGTAACGTACGTGGAAGTAGTAGAGCTGATTTTGAGCGTGACGAAAGAACTAGACAACAAAGTACAGCAGTAAATGCAGGTTTCGATAGTTACGCAGATCAAGTTCAGGCACAGTTTGCACTTGATCAAGGGCGAGGATATACAAATCCTGACGGCACTACAGTTCAAGGAGGATACAGACACTTTGATCAGCGTCAATCTTACGAAAAAAGTACAATGCCGCCTGCATTTCAAAAAACTTTCCCCTACGCTCGTTATATAGATGAAAATGGAATTGAAGGAACTGGCGAAATTAATCGCGCAGGTTACAAAGTAGGAAGTGGCAATCGCGTAGTAGAAACTCCAGAAAACTATGTTGGTGATCAATTTTTTAATTTAGATAACACTGCTACTTCACAGACAACAGATGCTGCTGCAACAGGATCTGCTTTTGGTGAGGATATTTCAGATCAAGTAGATTCAGACTATTTTGGAGCAGGTTTAGATGACGTAGGCTACTACAACTCAGGCGGTCGCGTAGCAATGCAAGAAGGTGGTGAAGCACCACAGATGCCTATGCCACAACAACCGCAGCAACCTCAAGGTGTTCAAGGAGACATAGAAAACCTTGGCATGATCAACGAGCAAGCTGCAGCGCAACCTCAGAACGGTGGACAACAATCAGTAAAAGATGACATACCCCGTGAAGCAGATGCTGGCGATTATATTCTTCCATACGAGACAGTCCTATTGACAGGTCTTAATCAGCTTAACCGATACGCCAGAGAAGCTGTAAAGTTAGCAATGGAAAACGACATTAATTTAAAGGGAACAGACATTGATCCTACGGATGATGTACCAATCAAAGTAAGCAACTACGAGTACCACATACCTAAAATGCTTGTTCCGTTCTTTGGTGGTGGCAAAAAGTATCTTGATAAGATACGAGATGAAGGTCTTGCGTTACGTAAACGCCTAGAAGAAGAAAAACAACCTTCTATGCAAGAGCAACAGCCTATGAATCAAAACGCTGCACCTGCTCCACCACCACAAATGATGGCAGAAGCACCAAAAGCACCGATGCCTATGATGGCTGAAGGTGGTTTTGTCTTAGGTAGGCAAGAAGATAAACAATCAGTAGAACAATCTTTAACAGCAGATACATCTCAACCAACACAATCTGCTTATAATCAAGTACAAGCAATAGAACGTTCTCGTATACAAAAACAACAGCCGCCAATGGTTGATCCAACTGGTCGTGTAGTGCAACAAGGCTTTGCAGCACCTCAAGGTTACAAAGATGGTAGTACTGTGGTTTCTGATGAAGAGCTAGAAGCAGACAAGGCAATACTATCTGAATTACCTCCTGAAGATCTTTTTGCTCTTATCATGAAAAGCGAAATACGAGATGACGAAAATTCAGAAGAGCAAGCAAAACATTTTGGAAGCATGGTTATGAATAGAGTTCGTGACGGTGGTTACGGTGGTAAAGATTTAAAGAAAGTCTTATTAAAACAGGATCAATTTGCAGGTATAAACTACAAAAGAAATAAAAACCACAGAGAAAATTTTAAAAGAGCTATAAGAGGAACAAAGGTAGACGATCCTTACTTTCTAAAATACAAAGCAATAGCTAAACAATTAATGAATAGAAAGTTACCTGATCCTACTGACGGTGCATTGTTTGTTCTTAATAGAAACTCATATGAAAAAGAAAATAATCTTCCTAAAGGATCTCTTCCTAAATATCTTGTAGATGTAATGGAAACAAAACAGGTTGGAGATTTAAGCTACTTTAACAAAGGTCCAAAGCCTACTATAAAGCCACCTGCTCCTTCTAACTTTATCTCTACACCTAGTATGCCTCCAGAAACAAGTAACCAACAAGATCCAGAAGCTATGACTGAGCAAATGGCAGGTGCAGGTAGCATAACAGATGAACAGCTATACAATAATGGTGGATTTGTCAAAAGAGTAGCAGCCTAAGATGTTAATGCGCGGAGAATTTATAGAATACGTTAAGCTTGTAGAGAACGGTGGTAAAGCTGGCTTTGACGGTGAAACGTGGTTTCCTCATACTTCACCTGAAGGTGGCAACGACACTATAGCTTATGGTCACAAATTAAAGAATGATGAAAGTTGGATGAAAGTGGGTATATCAGATATGGATGCTGAGAATCTACTTATAGCTGATTTGCAGATTGCAGCCGAAGGCGCAAGCAATGTTATATCAGAGTTTGGTAGCAGTGACTTCGATGCACTGTGCCAAAACTGCCAAGAAATATTTACAGATTTTGTATTTAATTTAGGTAGCGGTGGTCTACGCAAGTTTCCTAAGTTTGTAACTGGAACTTTAGACCACGACACTGAGATAATGCACCAAGAATATAAACGATTCTACCGTAACGGATACGGTGAATTAAAAGAATTAGAACATCGTAATGCAGAGTTTGCAAAGATGTTCTTCTAGTCAATGGCTACCCACATAACATGTCGTTATTGGCCCCATTGCTAACCTACCGTTGGCTACCCATGTTGTTACATGGCCCCACGAAAGAGAGGTAAAAATGACTGTCCGTACTGAAACTGATAATTTTGAAGAAGAGGATAATGAAGAACTAGAGCCTACCCCATACGAAAATGAGTATAGAGGTACTTTAGACGATCCAGACAATGATGATTCTGACATTGAAGACCCCATAGATATGGCTACTCCTAAACGTAAGAAACAAGGTCTGGTTGAAAAGAATGCTACTAATGAATCTGATGCACACGACTATAAGAAGCGTTATTCAGATTTAAAGAAACATTACGATACTAAACTTAACGAATGGAAACAACAACAAGAACTCCTTCAAGCTGAGTTATCAATGGCAGAGCAAAGTAAAGCTTTACCAGCGTTACCTAAGAGTGAAGAAGAACTTGAAGAGTTTCGAACTAAGTATCCAGATGTTTATGATGTAGTAGAAACTATCTCATCGTTAAAAGCAAGTGATAGAGTCAAAGAAATTGAAGGACGATTAGAAGATCTAAAAGTGAAGGAACAAGAAGCTATTGTTCAAACTGCTGAACAAGAACTTTTAAGTTTGCATCCTGACTTTGGAACTTTAAAAGAAGACCAACAGTTCTTAGATTGGCTTGATGAACAACCTCAAAGTATATCTGACGGGATATACAAAAACAATACTGATACTAAATGGGCTGCTAGAGTTATTGACTTATTCAAAGCTGATACTGGACAAGTTTCTAAAACGAGGTCAACCAAACAGAACAAACAATTACCAAGGAAGGCTGCTGAATCTGTAACAAAGACTAAACAACGGCGTTACATTGAAGACCTTCAAGATGATACTAAAGTTTGGACTGTTGCTGAGATTTCTAAATTGAAGCCTAAAGAGTTTGCCATTGTTGAAAAACAAATCGACAAGGCAGCTAAAGAAGGCAGAATAGTGAACTCTCTGTAAAATAATAACTAAACCTTACTAATTGTAGAAAAGGATTAAGCTTATGGCTTATGCAACTGCAGCAGGTTATGAAAACTTACCAAGTGGTAACTTTGTACCTGCTATCTACAGTCAAAAGGTTCTCAAATTCTTTCGAAGATCTTCGGTAGCGGAAGCAATTACCAACACCGACTATTCTGGTGAAATTGAGAACTTTGGCGACACCGTGAATATAATCAAGGAACCAACAATAACGGTTGCTTCTTATACTCGTGGTTCTACAGTGAACACACAGGATCTGGCAGATGACCAAATCCAACTCACTGTAGACCAAGGCAACTACTTTGCCTTCAAGGTTGATGACATCGAAGAGCGTCATTCACACCTTAACTTTGAGTCTCTTGCAACTTCTTCTGGTGCTTACACCTTAAAGAAAGCATATGACTACGAAGTTCTAAAGAACATCTACTCTAACGCTGCTACAGTGGCAGCAACTACTGGTACAGACGGTTCTCCGTTAACAGGTGCATCTACCACTCTTACAGGTGATGAACTTGCTAATGTTATCAGCGGTGCTGCAAAAGTGCTAGATGAAAATGATGTCCCTTACGAAAATCGTTGGCTTGTAGCTGACCCTGAGTTTTATAACGTACTACGTCAAGCATCTGCAAAGATCATGGACGCTAGCGTTACTGGAGAATCAGGTTCTGCTCTCTTTAACGGTCAAGTAACGGATCGTCTCATACATGGTTTCAAGCTTTATCAGACTAACGCTATCGTTAACGGTGGTGCTGCTGTAGCTGCGAACCATACATTCGCTTCAACAAATGGTGGTGAACACATCTTCCTTTATGGTCATATGAGCGGAGTTGCTACAGCTTCCCATATTGCTAAGACGGAAGTCATTCGTGATCCTGATAGTTTCTCTGACATTGTTCGTGGTCTTCACGTTTTCGGACGTAAAGTACTTCGTGGCAGTGGCACTGGCTATAAGGCTGTGTTCTCTGGCGTTGCTGATCTTGGCTCATAGGAGGGTATAAATCATGACTGTTTATAATAGAACGGCTACTGGTGGCGGTACGGTTGGACATCCATCCAACGCTGCAGTGCCTTATGTGATGACTTCTCCTGTATGGGATACTGTTGATGGCGGTGGTGTTGGAGGTGATATTATTCAATTAATTGATCTTCCTGCAGATACCATGATAATCTCAGGTTGTTTAGAAGTGCTTGAAGCACGAGGCAATGGTCAGATTACTATGGATATTGGTTTTACTGGCGGTGATGTAGACTGTTTTCTTGACGGTTCTGCGTGTGCTGCTGGTTTTTCACCATTTCTTGAAGCTGCTGTTGGCGCAACTGCTGCTAACGCACGGATAGTAACTGCTGCTGATACCATTGATGCTCTCGTCTTAGATGGTGGCTCCACTGGTGAAACAGCACTGCGATTTCGCATTCACGTTGTGTTGGCGGATGTTTCCAAAAACCCAACTGAGTCGGCTACAGTATCTACGGGTACTTAATCACTTAACAGTTTTGTGGGGTTCTGTTCAAAAACCCTACACTTTCTTGCTTTGTTCAACTTATATGTGAAAGAATTAATATGTTTATTAAGCTGCTTACTGACGATGAAATACAGACTTGCTTAGATGCAATTACAAAAGATACCTTTAAGAATGGCAACAAGTCACAGCCACTAAAAGAAGTAAAACAGAATAAAGAATCATTAAGTGTACCAGAAGACATTCGTAAACTAATAATCAACAAGATATACGATGCACACTACGTAGATTGTGTCTACTGCCCAACTAGAGTTTCAGTTAACTACTACAACCAGTACAAGAAAGATGACTACTATAATCTTCATGTAGATAACTTCAAAGCCCATCCAAAGTCAAACAATGTACACTTTGATTATGGCTTTTCGATAAACTTAAACGATGATTACGAAGGTGGAGAGATATACTTCAACACAGAAATAGGATTAGTAGGACGAAAACTACAGGCAGGTGAAGCTGCTATCTTTCCAATTATATATACGCACGGTGTAAAAGAAGTAACAAAAGGATTAAGAACAAACGTTTTAGGATGGTTCTCTTCTAACCTGTCATACGAACAATCTTTCATGTTAAAGAACTTGTATGAAGTAAACCAGCATCTAGCAAAAGATAACAACGATATATTTGTAAAGTCCGTTCTTGTACAGAACTACCTCAAGAAAGAATGGGGTAAATAGAATTATGGAGATAATATTATGGCAACCCTGAGTTACACAACTCATTTTACTGTAGACATTCCAGATGATGATACGCACACTATTACTGGAGGAAGCACTACAGCTACTGACTCAATAACTATAACGCACTATTTTGACAGGCGTTACAGTATTACAAATACTACTCTTACTGAAGTATGGAACGATACTATGCTTGCAGACTTTGATTTTCTTTGGATAGAGTCAGATCAGGCTGTAGAGATACAGCTTATGTGTAACGAAGGTGGAACAGTAGCAGGAAGCAATCTTGAGAATGCGTGGGTTGTTAAACTTGCTGCAGGTATTCCTTTTTGTCTTGCTGATGATTCAAGTCGTAACAGAGGCGATGTTGCAGGAAGCTTTAGTGAAGCAAACTATCTTGCTGAGAACGATACTTGGGAAACAAATTGGACTGCAGATACAATAGATCGTATTGAATGTTATAACGGATCAGGAAGTACCGCCAACGTGCGTGTATTTGCTGCAACTTAAAAGGAATAGATGATGGCTGAAGAAAGTGATATGAGCATTATTGGAGAGATTATTGATATTCAAGGTTTTGGAAAGCCTTCAACTTATGATGGTTTTTCTACGGAACAATTAAAAAGACATTTAGACAAAGTTAGAAAAGAAGCAGAGGGCAAAATGAGTGGCGGTCCTGTAAAGAAAAAGAAGAAAGCTTCTAGTGGATATATGGGTGGCGGTTACGTTAAACCTAAAATGATGGGTCATGGTGGCATGGCGTATCGTGGTAGAACTTACGCATACGGTGGTAGAGTATCTAAGTATAAAGGCTAGTCAATATGGGTGAACGACAGAAACCTATAGCACGTAACAAGAAAAACTATCGCTCGACTAAAAGTGGAGCAGGTATGACAAAGGCTGGTATTGCAGCACATAAAAGAGCAAATCCAGGTTCTAAGCTAAAAGGTGCAGTAACAGGCAAAGTAAAAGCTGGCAGTAAGTCAGCTAAAAGACGTAAGAGTTATTGTGCAAGATCTGCAGGTCAAATGAAGAAGTTTCCTAAAGCTGCTAAGAACCCTAAAAGCAGATTAAGACAAGCACGTAAAAGATGGAAGTGTTAAACAATGAATTATCTTACACTTGTAAATAATGTTCTTAACGAACTTAACGAGATAGAGCTAACATCGACTACCTTTACATCTTCCAGAGGTGTACAGTCTATGGTTAAGAACGTAGTCAACAAAGCAATTAATGACATCTACAACTCTGAGATAGAATGGCCTTTTCTCATTGCTACACAAACTGATAACCTTGTAGCAGGTACGCAAGAGTACAGTTTTCCCTCAGACTTTCGTAAGATTGACTTTGATTCCTTCATGCTTTTGCCAAAGAATTTAATCACTAACGGTACATTTGATGCAACCATATCTGATTGGACAGTAGTATCAGGAAGTCCAATAAGAGTAGAGACAACAAACTCAGGTGCAAGTGTAGCAGGTGCGTTACGTCTTACATCTGCTGAAGTAACGCAAACAGTACAAACAATCATAAACAAAGAATACATTGTTCGAACACGAACCTTTTCCAATGATGTGACGCTAAAGGTAGGTACTGCATCAGGTGGAACACAGAATTTAAGCACCACACTAAGCGTTACCAACACAGGAGACGGTGAATGGCAAACAAACTCTTTTACCGCTACCGCTACTACGACTTATATTGGGTTTGCAGAGTCAGGTGGAAACAATGCAGAGATAGACACCGTAGAGGTTGTAGAAAATGAAAGTCCACGTAAGCTGCGATACATCTCACACGATGAATGGTTTGATAGTTACTCTGAAATAGATCTCAATCAGACTTCAAAGAACCAATTTTCTATGCCTACATATGTTTATGAGACTTCAGATGAAAAGTATGGTATTTCACCAATACCTGACAGAATACTAAGCGTAACATACAAGTACTATAGAACACACTCTGATCTTTCTGAATATACCGATGTACCTCTTTTACCAGTTCGCTTTCACGATACAATAGTTAACAGAGCAAAGTACTACACATATATGATGAGAGCAAACGTTGCAGGAACACAACTAGCAGAGAAAGATTTTCTTACTGGTATAAAAAGAATGCGTATCGAACTTCTCAACAGAAAGAACTATATGTATCCAAGAGGACTTCGATCATCAGGAAGATTTTTGAAAGTTAACACATAGGAATATAAACATGTCTTCACCAAAGAAGAAAACGCCAAAGAAGAAAAAGCTAGAGGTTATACGAAATAAACAAGGTAGGTTAGTCTCAAAGGGTGTGCAACAAAGCGATGCAATAAGACGAGCAGATGTAGAAGAGAAAACATCTTTAGCTGAAGAGAAAGCTAATCGAAAACAAAGACAAACAATTCGTAAAGACAGGCCTAAAACTGTTAAAGCAGCAGTAAACCGTGCGTTAAGTAAGTTGAAGCCATCAGATCCATATGATCCAGAACCGCCAGATTTTGATAAAACTAAAACTTATAAACAAAATGTTTTAGAAGATAAGATAAAGTATGACGTTAGAGGTGGTGCAGGTCAAAAACCTAAAGTTCCAACAAAAAAGAAAATAAAAAGAGAGCTGGCAAAAGAAGTAGCAAAAAAAATAAGTAAAAAAGCTTTATTAAAAAGCATTCCCATTATAGGTGCTATTTCTACTCTTCTTGAAAGCAAACCTGCTTATAATAAAGGTGGCACAGTATATCGTGGTCGTAAATATGCAAATGGTGGCAGAGTAGCAAAGTATAATAAGGACTAAGAATGCCTCAAGTAACAGAACCAGAATATATCTCACCATACGTTGTTACAACATCAGGTGGTCTAGTTCTTGATAGAGATGTTTACACTATGCCTGTGGGAGCTTCTACTATTTTGCAGAACTTTGAACCTTCTGTTAAAGGTGGCTACAGGCGACTTGATGGAACAGCAAAATACTCAAGCACACAGGTCAACGGTTCTGCAAAGGTAACAGGTGTTTCAGTATTTGCAAGCGGTGTACTAGCAATAGCTGGAACTGCTGTTAAACATAGCACAGGAAGCAGTTGGTCTGCGGTCTACACACAAGCAACTACACCAGTTAGACCACGTTTTGAAAAGTATAACTTTAGCGGAACTGACACAATAGTGTGGGTAGATGGTGCTAATGTACCAGCAAAGTGGACAGGATCTAGTACAGGTACGTTGTTAAATGCTACTGGCGCACCAGCAAACGCAACCTCTGTAGCAGCTTTTAAGAATCATCTATTTTATGCAGGAGCATCTGCAGCTAAACAACAAGTGCAATATACTGTTCCGTTCAGTGACACAGATTACACAGGATCAGGATCAGGTAACGTAAAAGTAGACACAGAGGTAGTTGCACTCAAGTCTTTCCGTGAAGACCTTATCATATTTGGTAAAGATCGTATCTACAAGATGTCTGGAAGTTCAAGTTCAGACTTTGCTGTAGTACCTATATCTCGTAACGTTGGTTGTAGCGATGGCAACAGCGTACAAGAGATTGGCGGTGACGTTATCTTTCTTGCACCAGACGGACTTAGAACAATCGCTGGTACAGCAAGAATTGGTGACGTTGAATTAGGCACAGTTTCTAAACAAATACAAGAACGTATTAATTCTATTGGATTTGATAACATATCTTCTACTATTATAAGAAGCAAAAGCCAGTATAGGTTATTCTTTCCAGCAACAGGTGGAACAGAACCAAGTGCAAAAGGCGTAATTGGTGTTATCAAGTCTAATCCTCAAGGACAGATTGGGTGGGAATACTCTGACATAAAAGGTATTAAACCTGCTAGTTGTGACTCAGACTTTATAGGAACAACAGAGACTATTGTACACGGAGGATATGATGGATACGTATATCAACAAGATTCAGGAACTACATTCTCAGGTACTAACATTGACGCAATATACCGTTCACCAGATCTTACAATGGGTGATGCAGGTATACGAAAGAATATGCAACGTATTAACCTCAACTTTGATACCGAAGGATCTGTAAATGCTTCACTGTTTGTAAAGTATGACTTTGAAGATACCAGTGTTCCACAACCTGCAGCTTATAGCTTAACAACTCAAAGTTCTGCAGCAGTATATGGTACAGGTACATACGGTACATCAGCATACGGTGCAAGAGGTATTCCTATTGTAAGACAAAGTGTAGAAGGAAGTGGTTTTACGGTTGTGATAAGAGTAGAAGATTCATCTGCTAATCCACCAATCACATTAAAAGGATTTGAGTTAGAGTTTACTCCAGGAGCTAGAATGTAATGACAGGTTATTCTTCAAGACAAAGCAGTTATACCACAGGCGACACTATTAGTGCTGCAGATTCAAATGATGAATTTGATGCCTTAGTAACTGCTTTTGGAACGAGTGGTCACACTCACGATGGTACAGCAGGTAACGGTGGCGCACTATCTAAGTTGACAGGTAGTAATTCTATTACTATTGGTGCAGCAACTGCAGGTACAGACATCACTGTAACGTTTGATGGTGAGACAAACGATGGTGTATTGTTGTGGATGGAAGACGAAGATTACTTTAAATACAACGATGACATAATGGTCATTGATAACAAGAACATTATCTTTGGAACAGACTCTAATGTACTAATAGGTTATGACGAAACTACTACAGACTCTTTGCGTATTAAAGCTGCAGAAGGTGCAGCACTAGCTATAACGTTGTGTGCTGATGAAGGTGATGATGCTGGAGATGAGTGGAAGTTAAATGTAGCAGATGGCGGTGTACTAACATTAGGTAACGATATAAACTCTGCAGGTACACACGTAACACACATGACATTAACACCACACGCAACTGTAGCAAGTTCTGTGGCAGCATTCGCAGGTGGTGTAACTATAGCAGGTGATTTGACAATATCAGGTGATGACCTGACAATGGGAACAAACACCAGTGGTCACATATTAGTAGCTGACGGTACAAACTTTAATCCAGTAGCTGTATCAGGCGATGTTACTATGTCTTCAGGAGGTGCTATTACTATTGCCAACGGTGCAGTAGAGAACGCTATGTTAGCTGATGACGCAGTAGGTGCAGATGAGTTAGCAGCTAATGCCGTAGTAAACGCAAGTGTAGCATCAGGTGCTGCAATAGCAGTTAATAAAACAGCTTTAGTTGCTGGAACTAATATTACCTTAGCTACTAACACTCTTAACGTAGACGATTCTTTTCTCGTTAATAGTGGAGATGATACAACAAGCGGAGTCATTACTTCTGCAGGTTATAAGGCTAATGTAGCAGATGGATCTGGAGATGTAACTTTTGCTTTTCAGCAGGGTGGTACAACAAGTTATATCATGGGTCTTGATGATTCTGATAGTAACACCTTTAAAATTCATTCCGCTACTGCGTTAGCAGATACAAGCGACTTTACAATGGACGCATCAGGTAACATAACCATTGCTGGAGGCTTAACTCTTAGTACTGATCTTACTGTTGCAAATGGAGGAACAGGCGCATCTACGTTTACAGATGGCGGTGTTCTTTTAGGCAATGGAACTGGCGCAATCACCGCTATGGCAGTATTAGGTGATGGAGAAATGATTGTTGGAGATGGAACAACAGACCCTGTAGCTGAAAGCGGTGCAACACTACGTACTTCTATAGGTCTTGGATCTATTGCTACTCAAGCTTCTGATTCTGTAAATATTTCAGGAGGAGCAATAACAGGTATTACTGATTTAGTTGTTGCCGATGGTGGTACAGGTGCATCTAGTTTAACAGATGGTGGAGTACTTTTAGGATCAGGCACAGGAGCTATTACAGCAATGGCCGTACTAGCTAACGGTGAGATGATCGTTGGTGATGGTACAACTGATCCAGTTGCAGAAAGTGGTGCAACACTTCGTACTTCTATAGGTGTAGCAATAGGAAGTGACGTACAAGCTTTTGACGCAGACACTTTGAAAGCTGACACTGCCGACAATCTTACTGCTGGTTTTTCAACAACCGT
>Ga0209337_1002207_pt1 | contig 14284 bp, 27 predicted proteins | sample LinPmetageLP53_FD_184044 | JGI IMG/M metagenome (GOLD analysis project Ga0209337, IMG submission 184044) | Marine viral communities from the Pacific Ocean - LP-53 (SPAdes) (version 2) | ecosystem: Environmental > Aquatic > Marine > Oceanic | place: Pacific Ocean | collected 2010-02-08
TTGTTGGTGCAAAATAGAAAAAGGTGATGAGCCACCTAGAGTAATTGATATAGGATCTGAATCAAAGATGGAAAACTTGAATGTACATGATAATCCTATGAAGATAGGCCAACATATCCTTAGAGCGATTTACGATTACGACGAGAACCTGTATGATTTGGTTTGCAAGCACGCACCTTACCCCGATTCTGATGATGACAAGTACCACGATGGTAGTGCTGACTATGACAATGACGTGGATTGGGCTGAGTTACACGCACTGATTGGTATGATACAATTTATGTCAGACAAGTACCACAAGGTAGGCGATGATGAATGAGTGATGATGAAATATATGGAATGGGTGATGAGCCACCTAGAGTAATTGATATAGGATCTGAATCAAAGATGGAAAACTTGAGTAAAGAAATCGAGCGATTGCGTGAAGAGAATCATGTCTTGCGAATGATTGATTGGGAATACGAAAGAGTGTGGGAATGGCTCATGGAGAATGCCGACCATACTTGTAGGAAGTTGTTGCTTCTCATAGAAGAATGGAAAGAAGAAGATGGCTTAGTTACAATTGATGGTAGGACATACGAGAAGGGGATGGTTGAATGATACAAGGGAAATACAACACCAATCAAAAGAATGTCGAGCGTAAGTTAGACAAGATAATTCATCTTCTTGAATCTCAATATAAGTTGCATGAGTTATGGACTGAAATACTTCTTGATGCAATAAACCCTGATGAAGAGGGGGAACAAGAATGAGTGATGAAACTACTGAACAAATGGCTATAAGAGCAGTTAATATTGTTCATTTGTTAAAGAGAGAGTATTCTATTGAAGATAGACACGTTATAGGTTTATACGATCTTCTTTTTGATATAGCAAGAGAAAATGCGGTGGAAGCATGAAGGTGTATGAGATATTCCGAGTAGATGACTCGGTAGAGATATTAGTAGAGCCTGATCTTAAGGCCATGCAGAATGCTGTTGGGGGTTATATCGAATATATCCCTCAAGCACATCTGCCCGAAGGGAATGGCTGTATAGATGTCATAGTCAATGAAGAAGGATTGATACACGAATTATTACCTAACATCACAATGACGTTAGTTTGCGGCTATCCCGTAGTAGGAGATGCTATTGTAGTAACTGAAAAAGGTCTTGCTGAGTTTATGGGGGATTTCTAATGTCCTATTTTCATTGTAAAGATTGTAGCGTTAATGTATCTTCAGTTAGAGTAACTACTAAGAATTTTTTCTGTCCTTTTTGTGAAAAGAGTATGAGGAGAGTGTATGGTGGTGAATCTGATGAGTGATGAAAAAACAATTAAAACGGGCATAGTGAAACTGAATGAAAATGGTGGCGTGTGTGAAGAATATCTTAAGCAAATACTGATTCTTGAATTTGATGAGGCGATTGAAGAATGACTCGTGGGCCATCAGTTACAGTATTTCATAAGAGGCCACCTCGTAAGACAAAGGCATCGTGGGTTTGGGATGGTGCTAGGGCATTGAATGGCATACCGCCTAATTGGATGCGTATGATACCATGTAGGACTACCTATCAAGGCGAAGTAACCAAGACTACTAAATGGATCATAGGATTTGATGAGACAGATACAAACATCATAGAGGTTGATGGCCCTGCTCGTAAAGTGTATGATATGTTATTTGCTATGAGAAGTGAGTTACAATGAATAAAATGACATTAAGTAATGGGAAATATCTACTAAAGATGTTCACGATTCAAACAGATGAATGGGAATATCAAGAATGGAGAGAGATGAGAGATTAAGAACAAAACTCGATTCGGTGTTTAATATGGGATACAAGAAATTATTCAATTACCTAGTCTTATAAGAAAAAAGAGGAAGAGTGAAACAGATGAACACAAAGAATACGATAAATCGGACTGAGAATGTTTTTAAGATGCTTGAAGCGTTCCTAAAAAGTAAAATTAATGAAGAGGAATAAATATGAAAGACGACAAAGGCAAAGCATATGCTATTGAAAGAAGATACAGAATGTTATCTGAGCCGTGGAAGGAGATGCTTTTAGAGATAAGAGCAGAAAGAGGGGCATTACTTGGTACAAAACAGTATGAGGAGATGGCGGGGGTCGAGAAAGCAAAGGCTCTTGATACCATAGATGATAGATTAGTAATGGTTCAGGAATGGTTATTACATTACGAAAGAGAGAGGACTAAAGGTGCTAGTCGAGGGGTCAAGAGATGGTTGAAAGATGTCTCTTTGCTTAGTGATTCTGAATTAGAGGGTGTATTATGATAATGGTAATGGATGATGAAGATCGTTGCGATGCTTGCGGTTCTCGGTTGGATAAAGATACTAGGTATGATATAATTACCAAAGAGACAAGACCAATATTATACTGTCAATCATGCAAGAAATGGGTGTGGTATGATGGCAATTAGTCAAAATGAAGTCGAGTTTGCTTTGCGACTATGGCAATCATTAGTACCTAACGGAGAATGGATATTACCTAAAGTAGGTAAATACATTAGAACAGGAGAAAAGGAATTGACATTGATTGAGATGTATTCATCTACTGTATCTGCAAATGAGAGAAGTCTATTCGATCATCATGATTTTATTGCCCAATTAGGTAATGAAATTGGTTGGAATATTGTTTTGGGTATAGAGAGAGCATTTGATTCAGATGGAGATGTATTGAATATACCAAAGAAGATGATAGGTGATGTTGCTGTATGTTCATGCGGTTTAGTCATTAGAGTCGAACCTGCTAATCCGTGGCAAATATATCAACAGGTTGTTGATGGTAAATGCCCTCATTGTAAAAAGAACACATTTGATAGCAAATGGAATAATATTCATGTAGTTACTGATGAAACTGCAATTAGATTAAAACAAAACAGGATGGAAGAGGAATGAAGTTTAACTTAAAGCGTTTTTTCAAAAGAAAAAAGAAAGGATTTAGAATACCTAGTCAAAAAGAATATCTAGGCATGGATATTAGAAAAGAAAAAAAGAAAGGAGATGAATAAATGACGGCAGAAATTAAAGAACATACGGTTGAGAGAGTAAAAACAAAAAGTGGAGATACGATGTTAATATTGAATCACATTATATCTATTACTACGGTAATTACTAACGAACCTATGGTGCAGATACCGTTGCCGGGATTTAGGAGATCAAATGATGTAGAAATGGATTTACACATGATTAATGGAACAATATTTACAACAAAAGAAATGTCCGAAGGCAAGGCTAACTTGCTTAAAGAAAAGTGGCTTAATTGTGTGAATCCTAATCGAATATTAGAAGGAGAAGCAGATGATGGAAACGACCAAGAAACATGAATATCATAACAAGGTTCATGGCAAAGTGGATGTTTCTTGCCATCTTGGTGAAGAATTGCATATCATTACGTCTAACGCATACAATAATCGTGTGTTAAACATTAGAATGTGTAGGATTGTGCCATCTAAAACAGGGCATACAGGATACACAAGAGTTGGGTTTTTCCTAACTAAAAAAGAGGCGAGAGTTCTGAGAGATTATCTTTCAGATGTTATAGAAGATGAAGGGGCATGGGAAGTCGTAGAAAATGAGCCACTAAGAGATGCGAGGGGATGGGTAGATAATGAGTAAATGGGATAGTTTAGATGATTTCAAAGCACATCATTATGGTGTAGTTAAAAAATTAATGTTAGCATCATGCGATGACCCCGATGAATTGATTGAATTGGCTTATCTGTTATGGGATAGGGTTCGTATTTTTGCTAATAGAAGTCCTCTAAGTCTTTGTTTTGATTGTGTATATATTGTAGCAAACGCAACGGGTAATGCGGTATCTCTTCCTTTCTTATCATATATTGGTGAACAAGTCATTCAAAAGAATGTCAAAGCCATGCAAAACCGTTCAGGTAAAGATGAACCAAGATGGTTTTTAACATCTAAAGGAGAATCTGAAATAATGAATCTTTTTGATGGCAACCAAGATTTGTATGATGACGTGTTAGAACCGTGGATTGGCGTTTATCGGAGTAGTAAAAATGAATCACAGTAACGTGAAAGAGCGACCTCGTTTTTTGCGAGGTGAGATTGTTGTAAAATGTAGTATGTGTAAAGAAACAATAACTACCAAAACAAAAGGGAACATTAGTGATCATAAAATTGAACGTATCAAATGCGGTTCATGTTATCTTAAATCAAAGAAAGAAGAAAGAAGGGCTAAAGGGTTGTTATAATGCTCATGTACCGTTCTCTTGCTGAATCATGGCGTGTTATGGATTCATACTCGCTTAGAAATCGTGCGGAGATTGTAGCCAATAACATTAGGGCATCTATGGATGAAGCATGGACTGTTGTATCTTTTTTCTATCCTAAAGATGGCATAGGAAATAGATTGAGCGATGAAGATTTTAGGGAATTATTCTTTTTATTGACTGATGCTTACCCTGAAGAAGTAGAAGAGAATCCTGATCCTATACACATCTTATGTTCACTATCTGAAGTGGAAAATACAAAAGGTAGTGCAAACGCCGTAGTGGGTCGTATTCACAATATCTTAGAAGCCCCGGATAATATTACGAGGTCATGGTTATTACGCCCTTTGTTTGAAAGAATAAGTAAAAGAGATTTACACCCCCTATTGATGCGATTATCTGTAAGAGCATCCCCCATAAGGCGTAGAGATGTCGTGAGAGCGTTAGGACTTGCTTACGACCAACCATTTCATCATATACGAACAAGTGTCAATCTTTTAGGATTGCAAAATACTGTTAGAGATTTATCATTAGGTGCATTCGATTATTCTAAGATTAGACCAATGAGAGGTATGCCTTTGATGATACCTATGCCTGTTCTTGTAAAAAGCCCTGAAGTAATTTCATTTTCAAATTGTTATGCAGAAATTGTAGAAGGTTCATGGGTTACAATTCATCATACTTCTTCTAAAACAATTGGTTTTACATCATCGGGTAGTGAAATTCCTGATGAAGATGAATGGGTCAAAAGATGGGCAGAATCAGCGTCTTTGAAATTTGGCATATATCTATGTGATTATGCTGAACATAGAGATAATCCTTTGTTGTTAATTGATTGGTTAGATCCTGATGAGGTTCAGCAAACATATAGGTTAAGAAGAGAATACTTTGAATCAAAAGTGCCGTCTTGGGCTATTAAAGATATGATAAAGTTAGATTCTCCTCACATGGTTACAGGGATAACAAATAGCGAATTGCCTGTATTATTAAGAAATGCAAGAGGGGTATTAACTTATCAAAATACCATAGAAGAAGTCGCCCTATTGAATCCTTCAAAGAAAGAAAGGGTTGTTAGAATTATATCCGGTCGTGTTGCTAAATCTAATGATGGGGGGAAACCTATCATTCTATGGAAACTTGGTGTTAGAGATGGTTACGATTACTACCCTGTAACTGAAGTAGAGTCAGATGAAGATTTCAAACGGTTCTGTTCTCCTTTCAAACGATTAGAAGGTGAAGCAATAAAGGTTGATTCCCCATTGTTTGTAGAAGTAGAGATACTATCATCAGGTTGGGGCGACATTGGGGCATATATGAGTTGTAAGATTGTAGGGTTGGCTGAAAATGCAGGTATTGCTGATTGTCTTGGTGTTGAGGAATTAGGTTATGTCAATCTTGAATCAGAAGGATAGAGATGTTATTATTTTGGCTTCTACGATTAGAGGCGATATAAAATGCGTTCAATCAATAGAGCGAAAATGTGGATATGTCATCAGACCTGAGTTATGGTTTTCAAAAATTGAAGCGGGTTCTGCTCGTGCAATAGAAGATGCAGGTTTGACTCTCCGCACAATTTATTCTAAGGTTGATGAAATAAATAAAATATTGTCAATTATAAACGGATTAGAAGATTTGTCAAGCACTACTGAAGGGTTGAGGATGGTAAAAACGGCCAACGGAGTCCTTGTTCAGCCTAATAATTATCAAGAAGTTAAGGATGCTTTAGATTATTTGGATGATATAAGAGAGATTAATAGTAAAGCCGATGTCCGATAACATCCCGTAAGGAGAATATAGATATGAATGATGAATTGAAGAAGATAGGAGAAATGAAAGGATGGACTTTAGACGAAACTAAACAGGCACTTTTGGATTGGTGGAAAGCCGGATTCAAAGATGCTTTTGATGAGTGTAAAGGTAATTTAGAAGAAGCAGATGAAGATTATCAGGATTGGCTGATTGGTGCATTCCAAGTAACACAAAACAGAAAATCTGCCTCAAGTGGTAGCAAAGGTACTGAATATGTTGGTATGATTGTAGCATACAAAGGTGTAAGAGATACAAAAGAAGATGCAAGGCAATTAGCAGTAACATCTGCTATGTCTAATTTACAGGCAGTATTGACTAGCGGCATTAAGCCATATAACAATAAAGAAATTACTGTTCCCGTATGTAGAGCATATTTCCAAGAAGATAAGTGGCTTGTTGCTAATGCACAAGATCAAGTGGTATATACTGAAGAAGGCCGAGAAACAGATATTCCGGCTTGGGCTATCGCTATACCTAATCAGAAATTTTATGTTTGTATGATGAATAGAAACAGTAAGCCTATGGATGCTTTTTCATATGAGAGAACATGGTTGTTTGTAGGTAATGAAGCAGACAAATTGCTATCTCAAGGCCCATTTGATATACCTATTACTTTGAAATGCCGATGGGATGCAGGAATGACTAATCTCCGCATGAATACCCCTATTAGATTCAAAGCCGAGAAAATAGACTACAAAGATGGGTCAGGATTCCTTTTACAAACAGGCAACATAGAACCTAACTATGGTCTTGGATGGGTAGAAGATGAGCATTTACCCAAAGTAGAGAAACTATTTGATCCTGCACAATACCTTACTCAATTTGTGCCACATCTAAATGATTTAACACAAATCTTTGATTACCATGAACAAAACTCATTTGAGTCATCATATAGTGCTAACAAAATTGGCCCTACATTTTCATTCAAGGGTACTGTTGAATACATAGACTACGTTGGTAGGGAATTAGAGTGGGCTGAAGGCGGTACACAATTCTCTATGAGGATTAGTAGCAATAGCATGAGAAGAGAGGATGCTAATTCTGCTCTATACATCAACCTATCAAAAGGGTTAGAGGAACACCATAATGCGTTCAAAGTGAGTAAAAACGATGAATGGAGAGAATACACTACGGGAACACAAGTAATCGTAGTCGGTAAAACTAGAACCTATGAAAGAAATGATGGAGACATAGGATTGAACATTGACGCATACAACATATACGCTATACCAAGTCGTGCATTCATAGCAGAAACGCCTACTGAAGATTCTAACGATCTTGGTGGGCTTAATGGATTTAGGAGTGATTAGGCGTGAGTGGCACAGGATTCCTAGATGGTTGGAAAGAAGAGGACACATCAGATGTCGCACCGCCACCTGTAAAGAAGAAAAAGACTAACGTATGGGGAGAGGAGATAAAACCTCTACCTGAAGGTCATGATAAGATGTCTTTAGAGGAATTAGACAAACAATCAGTCGCACCACCACCTGTAAAGAAGCAGCCCGCACCTACCGTATTAGCACAAGGCTTCATCAGTAAAGAACCGCCTGTCAAAGCAACATCTCAAAAAGATTTGAAAGAAACGAAGATTGACAAGAAATTTTTAATGAATGCTGTACCCGCAGTTAAACCTGCTATTACTTCTACATTTACCCCACCATCTATCGCTGATGCTGAAGATAATCTTACAGGATATGGACAGCATCTAACTGCTGTTGAAAAAGCACGTCAGGCTCAGTCATTTATGAAAGAACAAAAGAATCATCATGTTTTCTGCGGTATAGTAGCCCCACCTAAAGCAGGTAAATCTTCTATCGTATTCGATAGCCTAACTGATGAAGAAGCAAAAAGTGGTGCTGAGATATGGGATATTGATTTCGATGGACACGCTCATGCTTCTATAATGAAGAATTATGCTAATCGTAAAGATAACATCTTAGCAATCAATCCTTATGTGATTTACAAAGAAGAAGGTAGAGTGCCTTATGATTTTCCTAAGACTCACATGAACATAGTAAATATTCTACAAGATGCTTTGAAGCAGGTTGATGCTCAAGAAGGATACTTCAATCAGCATGGTAAAATGCCTGAGAGATGGCTTAAGACAGTCATGCTTGATGGTGCGGATAGTTTTCTAAAGATATGTGAATTAAACATGAAAATTGCTGATCTTGACTTAGGGGCTGATGCTATTGCAGTATCAGGTAAAAAAGCCACTACTAGCGTTGGTAGGACTAATTGGTATATCCGTAGCAATTACTTCATGGCCGTTCTTGACCTAATGAAAGAATTGTCTCGTAGAGGTGTCCATTGTTATGTTATTACTCACTTCAAAGCCGATTACGATAGTAACGGTAATGAAATCAAAGGCGAGGGCGTACCGCATTGGTTGCCTCGTAAAACCGAGAGTGCATTAACTCAAATCATATACATGACATTAGATGAAGAAATAGACGATACAGGCCGAAGAACGGGCGTTGTAACATCTACTGCTATATTGAAGTCCAATGGTGTGAGTTTGAAGTCATCAGGTACTGTTACTATCTATCGTCAAGATACAGAAGGTGGTGAATGGTTCGGATGGCAGGGATTGCGTGATGGTTCATTCTCTACCGAGTGATTCAGCATGGATCTGATGAAGATTCGCCCCCCTCGCACCGTTCCTATACCTGATTCAGATAAAGAATCATCATATCAATGGCATCCGGGTTTTGATTTGGATGCTATGATGAGAGTATCTAAATCATCGCATAACGCATTTGGTTTTTGTCAGCATCAATACTTCATCAAGTATGTGTTGGGGGTCAAAGAACCATCGAATGATGCTATGACTAGAGGCAGTAATGTTCACGATGCTATTGATGATTGGTATGCTAACTTTGATTTAGACCACGCTATCAAATTGAAAGCAAAAGGCTATCAGGCAGTATTAGAATGGTTTCTTAGCCTCATGCCTGAATCTAACTCCGAAAGAGGAGATTTTGAATTAGATGAACAAGAGCATCTAAGAAAAATCATGGTAGTAGAAGCAAGAAGATTCATGGATTCTGATTCTAAGTATTTTTTGCCTGTTGGTAATGAAGTACCGTTGAATGCCATTATTCAAATCAAAGGGGTTACGGTTCATCTTAATGGGATAGTAGATAGATTGTTTGAAGATTCAGAAGGAAACTTACATATTCATGAATTAAAAACGGGTAAATGGAAAGAAAGTAAATTCAAATGGGAAGGTATGCGTGAAGAAATGGCTTTCTATGCTTATCTAATAAAGCATTGTAATCACGAAGAGTTTGGGGGGAGAGATGCTTTGTTTTGGGGTTGGGATTTTACAGGTGGAAATGATTTGTTTAGAGGGAGAGAACCTGTTAGGGTTCAAGAGATTCAATCAATGTTAAAGAGATTAAATGAATTAGTTTCTACACATATACAGTATGATGGGTTACAGCATGGTCGGCAATTCGATCTTATATCACCATACCGACAAAAAACAGTATGTGAGCCGTGGTGCAAACTCAAAGGATTCTGTCCTAGATTTGGAGAAGTGATGAAATTTGAGTAATCATCTGTTCAATCACTTTCCTCGTGAGATGGATATGAAAACACGGAAAGTAGTATTGAGCATGGATGGATTACAGAATTATATTAAAAGAACAAACGGCAAACAAAATCTCACTACAACCGTATATGGATTTAGGCAATTAAAACCAAAAGGCAACCGTTGTGAATACAATACTGCTATTGTGCCTCATTTCGTAGTAGATTTAGATAAGGGGAGAGCCGCCCAAATGCTTGACATTGAGGATTCGGAGACAGGCCATAGATGCACCAAAGATACACGAATCTTAGCATCTTATCTTAGAGATAATAACATTCGTCATGCTGTATGGTTTTCAGGTGGCGGTTTTCATATTTGGGTTATGTTAGATAAAACACATGAGTTACCACCAACCGAATTGAGTAATTTGTTGTTCTCAGGGAGAGTATTAATTAACAAGTGGATTAATGATATGGATCTAATAACCATAGACCCGGTAGTTTCTTTCCGCCCCGATAGACATATTAGAATACCAAACACATACAATTACAAACGTAAGTTATGGAGTATTCCATTATCTATTGAAGAGTTAGAAATGGGTTGGGATTACATCATCAATGAAGCCCGTCATGCTAAAGGGGGCATGAAAGTATCAGGCGAAAAGGGCATTGAAATTGAGATTGTTGAAGGTGATACAAATTATCTAAATGGTATGTCCGGTATATTTCAAAAGTTTGATGCTGAAGATATATCGGTCAATGCAGGTAATGTATCAGGGATACCTGTATTACCATGCTTAGAAGCCGCTTGCTGCACGAAGGGCGACAATCCCCCTCATCAGTCTCGTGCATACCTTATGATGTATCTAATGGACTATTTTAGAGAGTTTGCTAGACCACCAAGAAACTCAAAGACATCATCTTCAGATGTTATTAGAAAAACACATCAATTTATTGCAGATCTTGAATGGGCTGATTATAGCCCTAAAATCACAAACGAAATGTTGGTGCATGGTGCATCAAGAAACTATCTCACTCCATCGTGTCCTAAGATATACCAAGAAGGATTGTGCATTGGCAAATGTCCGTTCTTTGATGGTAAAGGTGTGAAGAGAGATTAAGTGTAACTAAAAGGTCGGAGATATACATGAGCGAAGATATAGAAGAGATTAGGAAGGCTAAAGCACAAAAAGCGAGAGAATTGCTTGGTGCGTTAGATAGCGACAATGAAGAGATTAGACAACAGGCGAATGAAGTATTACCGTGGGCTTATAGATTAAACAATGAAACACAATTTATAGAGATATTACAACAAGGAAACATGGTTGCAATTACTCAAGACCCAAGATTTGCTGAAGTAGTAACAGACCATTTGAACCGTATGATTCTTGTTTTAGAATCGGGTATGCTAAAGGATGAGGAGATATAATGCCGTGGGCTTGTGTTGATTGTGGGAAATTGACAAAAGGGTTTTCTAGGGGCAAAACATTATGTCATGTTTGTCAAGCCTGTAAAAATAGATTTGAGGAGAGATATAAAAATGAGTAAGATGATGTATATAGATCATCGAGAACGCTCAGGTTTAGAAGTTCTAGTTAAGAAATATTGCGACAAAAAAGGACTTCCGTATGAAGAGAGAGAGAATTTAATTACAGACTACGCCTTTGGTAATGTTGGGATTGAAGCAAAGAGCATTCAAGATTACATGGGTAGTCTTTACTCAGGGCATCTTGAAAGACAGTTACAAAATCTTGATGACAATTACAACCAATTGGTGTTGGTCGTTCATGGCACGATAGACCATTACATATTACAGGCAAAAAGAGGGGGCAAGAGAATAGCGTTTGCTAAAGTGTTTAATGCTTTTCTTGGCTCTATTGCTAGATTTCATAATGATTACGATGTTAGCATATGCACGTTTCCTGACAAGTCATCTGCTGCAAGATTCATATCTAAGAGGTATGAAAAGGATGGCACATTAGGATCATCTACTACATATCGCTACATGAGAAAAACAGCGTCAGAAGATAAGAGAGTAGATGCTCTCCGTATGCTTGGATGTAGTGAAGCAATAGCAAAAAAACTCTTGGAACAATTCGGCTCAATTAGCGAAATTACCGCTTCATCACCAAAGGAATTACAAGTGATTGAGGGTGTAGGAAAAATTACCGCTTCTCGCATCCTTCATTGTCTTAACAGCGAAGATGCAGTAATTGAAGAAAAGGTAAAGATGACGAGGGCTTGAAATGACACTATTAAGACAAGAAACAGATACGACTCGTAAGTGGAATGATTACTCTTTAGTTAAGACACCTTTTGATGGTGGACAATACATTAAACAGTATATTGAGCGTTTTAGTACAGTATCTTACTTTAATGAGTTTGCAGGGTTGTTATCATACTTTTTCATAATAGGGCAATCATTAGCCCCGTATATGCGTATTCCTATTCATGGTGCATTTATTGATTGCAGACTTCATGTGTTTTGGATTCAACAATCAAGAACGGGTAAATCAATTGCATATGAATTTACATCAAAGGTATTGAAAGCAGTAGGCATTGAAACTGAAAAGTTTAGTGCGGGTTCTGATGCTAAATTGATTGGCACAATAGAACAGAAGATGATTTATGATGATGAAGGCAAACCAACGGGTGAATACGAGAATACCGTTGTGCCGGGATTATTGAATGGATATAAAACTCTTCTTTTCGATGAAGGTAGCGTTTTGTTAAACGATTCAAAATCATACTTTAGTGATAAAATTCTATACCTTCAACAGGCTATGGCCCCAATCGGTTCAGAAACAAATGTATTGGTTAAGCACTTAGTAGGCGGTTCAGTATATACACCATCAGGTGTTTCTCTATGGGCTACTACGTTCCCTCCAAAAGACATCATGGCTCATGTATTAGAGAAGGGTTTCTTTCAGCGTGTATTCTTATTCCAAAACGATGTAGGATTAGAAACAAGAAGAACAGTCAGCGAACATCGAATGGCGGGGGCTTACGTTCCTGTGCCTGAAAGGGTGTGGTCTTACGAACATCTTGCACAATCAATTATTGACATAAGAGATGAGATAAAACATAGGTTGTTTGATTTAGCAGGTATTGATGAAGAGGGATGGAATGCTCTAAGCGAAGATCAAAGAGAAGAGATAACCACTAAGTATGCTCATGGATTGTTTGACATAGGGCCATCATACCATGCAGCATTGTTATCTGCAACAGATGATTACTATGACCTAATTGCTTCGATAAAGAATGAAAACATACGAGAAACCGCATTGTCGTTCCTACCTAATGTGGAGAATTATACTCTTATCTTTTCTAATCTTATTGCCGCAACCATGAGATCTTCAGTCATAACAGCGACTCATGTTCAAATGGCTACCGAGATTATTTACGATAATCTACACAACACTATTATTTGGCTTGAAAACAAACAGGATTTCCGAGTTAGTAAAAAGAGAGAATCAGATTTGAGACAATGGAAAACAGCATACAATAAATGTGAGAGAAAGATACATGATAGACTAAAGAAAGAAGTTGTCAAGAAAGGAGACTTAGAGAAAATATATGCTACGAATACCGGCGTAAGTATCAAAACCGCTAAAAGGCGTTTGAATGTAATGATTGAAGGGAAAATCGTAACAAGGATTACTGAAGGCCGCAATGCGTATATTGCTTTAGAGGTGTGATTATGAGTGCGTCAGATTGGATGATTGCTAACGATGTTATATCGTTCAAAATCTTCTCTTCTACGGATGCAAGCGATTTGCCTACGGGATGGACAAAAACATCGAAATTTACATTAGATGGTGCAGTTTTCTATGATGGTAGAAACATGATTGTTTTTTCTGATGAAGTTTCAAAGGTATTGATTAAGGATAAGAAAACAAAGAATCATTCCTTAGAGGAGATGCAATCATGGTTAAACACTACGAGAGGTGCAACCTTTGTAGGATATGGTTCACGAAAGTTTGATTCCTTGTTGCTTACAAGAAAGCATTCCGTATCAGGAGATCATGTTGATTTGGCTGAGTTAATATTTGATGCGTCTAAAAATCATTATGGTGATAGAGGGAGGAGATACGATATACAACAATTGGCGGAATTGAATAAATACAAACAAACCGCATTAAAACATATATCATTCTTATTGAAACCGTTTACTCTTATGGCCGAATGGCGTATGGGTATGTCTCGTAATGTTATGAAAGCGTTGGCAGCCGAGGCAGAATTGATTGCTCAAATGTATTGTCATGTAGTCTGCCACGAATCATTGAAAATAATAGACGAAAGAACAGAACATCCTGTTTCAATTTCTTTTGAACACGTTAGAGACATTGATAAATATACAATCAATATGAAAGAAATCAAAGAAGAAGAATAATCATCTGCTTGTTTCTTTACGTTCTTGACCTGCACCTAATTGCCTTCTCAATTTAGGTCTAACATTTCCTCTTGACTTATTGCGAGCATATCTTCTTCGTGTTCTGCCACGCTTAACCTTGCGGCTTTGCCCCCATGCTCTCGCCTTGCTTTGTTTCTTAGGTCTATCACTAATCGTGTTCTTTGAGTATCCTCTAAACTTGCCTTTTTCTTCAGATCTAACAATATCCCATGCTTCTTCAAAAGCACTCATTGTTCCACCTTCATAGGTTTGAGGCGAGGGCTTGCCTTCTTCCATACAGATGAACACAAAGG
>Ga0209337_1002208_pt1 | contig 14282 bp, 8 predicted proteins | sample LinPmetageLP53_FD_184044 | JGI IMG/M metagenome (GOLD analysis project Ga0209337, IMG submission 184044) | Marine viral communities from the Pacific Ocean - LP-53 (SPAdes) (version 2) | ecosystem: Environmental > Aquatic > Marine > Oceanic | place: Pacific Ocean | collected 2010-02-08
TCTAGGCGGTGTCTACTCTGTTCTCTCTCAAGAGTTTCAGCTACCACTAATTAATATTCTTCTTGGCAAAATGGTTAAGCAAAAGAAGATGCCTAAGTTTCCAAAGGAAGCAGTCAAACCACAGATTGTAACTGGTATGGAAGCACTAGGTCGTGGTCAAGACTTAAACAAACTATCTCAATTCTTAGAATACTTAGCTCCACTTGGGCCAGAAGTGTTATCACAGAAACTAAACATTGATGACTATATGGATAGACTAGGTGCATCTCTTGGTATTGACACAGGTGGTTTAATTAAGACTGACGAACAGATTCAACAGGAACAAGCAGAAGCCCAACAAGCACAACAAGAACAGATGCAACAAGCTCAACAAGCACAGATGCAAGCTGATGTTGTTAAAGGAGCAACGCCAAATATGGTCAAAGGTATGAATGATCAGATGGCTAACAATCCTGAGATGGCACAACAGATGCAAGAAGCTATGGCACAACAGATGGGTAATGCATAATTAACACACAGTAAGAAGGAAACACAATGACAGAAGAAGTTCAAACATATGCAGGAGAAGGAACAAACCAAGTAGGATCATCAGAGCATGTGCATAACATGTTTGCTAAGATGGAGGAACCTGTCGAAGCTAGTGACCAAGCAGAAGAATTGTATACTGGAAATGATGATAGACCTGAGTGGCTACCTGAAAAGTTTGGTTCTCCTAAAGAGTTAGCAAATGCATATAAGCAGTTAGAACAGCAGTTCCACAATTCAAATGAGGAGAGTCAAGTAACTGCGGAGCAAGAAAGATTTCAAAATGAGGAAGCTCCAGAAATAATGAACACTACTCCATCTCAAGTTCATAAGCTACTTGACGATAAAGGATTAGACTTTAGTGTATTTCAAGATGAGTACAACCAGACAGGTACTCTATCTCAAGAAGCAATAAAGGCTCTTGATGAACAGGGAATATCTGAACAAATGGTTACCACTTGGCTAAAAGGTCAAGAGGCTGTAGCTGAACAGGCTGTCGAACACTTATATAATGAGGTAGGTGGAGAAGAAAATTATAACTTAATGATGGACTGGGCTTCCGATAACCTACAACCTTGGGAAGTTGAAGCTTATAATAAACAGATTGAAAACCTAGATGCTAATACTAACTTTGCTGTACTAGGTATGCAAGCTCGTTATCAGAATTCGGTGGGTATGCCACCAACCTTACTGTCTGGTGATGTAGGTGAGGACGTAGCTCCTCGCTTTGAATCACTAGCAGAACTTACTTCGGCAATGAGCGATCCGAAGTATGATAAAGATCCAGCTTATCGTGCACGTGTTGCACAAAAGCTGAGATTTTCAAGTGTGCTCTAACAAAGAAACAAAGGACAAAACCAAAAAGTAAGACCTAGCCCTATGCGTAGGACAACTTTGTACCGAACCTTGTGAGACCAAGATTTCTGAGTTATTAATCAATAACCCTTAATCTAAGGAAAAACAATATGGCAGAAAATTACACCGCAATTCATAGGTCTGGTGTGGATAATGCAACGACTGGATCTGCTGGTCAAGGTCGTGCATTATTCCTAAAGTTGTATGCAGGAGAAGTGCTTACAGCGTTCCAATCTAAGAATATCATGATGCCTTTGCATCGTGTGCGAACAATATCAAAAGGCAAGTCGGCCTCGTTTCCGATGACAGGTAAGTATCGTGATGCTTCTTACCACACACCGGGAGCCGAGATAGTACCAACTGCTGCTAAGCAAGGTGAGAGGATCATTTCGATTGATGACCTGCTAGTTAATGCTCAGTTCATTCCGAACATTGACGATGCAATGTCTCATTATGACATACGTTCTATCTACACTCAAGAGGCAGGATTTGGTCTTGGTAAAGTTGCTGACCAAAATATCTTGAGGCTTGCAATTAAAGGTGCCTTATGTGAATCGTCAGCAATGGCGGCTCTTACCGCAGGTGCACCAATGATTCAAGAGTACTCAGCATTTGCAGATGAAGACTTTACCCAGAATGTTGTCATTGGGGCAACTGCTGGAACAGGTTCAGATATAGCTGCATCTCGTGATCCTAAAGCAATAGCTCAAGCGATGATGGATGCGAAGCGTATCTTAATGAATGCAGATGTACCCGGAGAACCTTTCGTTGTTTTAAACAATGATACATATTTCGATATGTTCAAGGTATCTGGAACAAGTAACCTCAACGACCTAGCAATATTCAACAGGGATCTTGGTGGATCTGGTAGCGTTGCAACAGGACAAGTACCTACAATCTTAGGTATGCCTGTGTACGTGACTAACCACTTAGGTTATTTCACTGTTGGAACTAACACTTGGAATTCGTCTTTGTGGACGATTGCAAGTAACGTAGGTCAACATAAGACATCACCAAATCCAGCATGGGGTTCAGATCAGCCTTTAGCTGGTGAGTCTTATCGTACTACTCAGTATGACACAGGTAGTACTAACCATGCAGCATGGACTACAGAAGTAGACAACCAAGGTGCCAATGCAGGAGCAAGGATTACATCCATAATTTCTGCTGTTGCACAACGTGTCATTGGATTAGTAATGACAATGGACACAGTTGCTACTGTTAAGTTAATGGATCTTTCAGTTGAATCGGAATATCAAATCAACAGACAAGGTACGTTAATGGTGTCTAAATACGCAATGGGTCATAACGTGTTACGACCCGCAACTGCGGTTGCTTTGATTCAAGGTAAGTAGAGTCAAGGTAATTCTTTTAGGGAGTATCCTTTAACGAGGGTGCTCCCTTTTTTTTACTACATTAGAAAGGTAACATGAGTCTAAATAGAATGACTGAACTAGAGGCAGTCAATACCATGTTGGTAACGATTGGAGAACAGCCAGTTTCTAGTTTAGATAACTTAGCAGGACTTCAAGATGCCAGTATTGCCAGACAGATACTCTCTAACATCTCACGTGCAGTTCAGTCTAAAGGGTGGGTATTCAATTTAGATCTACAAGTTACATATACACCAGATGCAAATGGGGAAATTAAGTTAGGAGCAAATGTTTTACGAATTGATACCACTACTAAGGTTAGAAGTACAACTAAAGACATAGTTGAACGAGGTGGTAAACTGTATGACAGAGAGAAGAACACAAGTATATTCACAGACACAGTAAAGGTAGATAGAGTAATTGTTTTAAACTTTGATGACTTACCAGAGGTTGCACGAAGGTACATAGCAACTAGAGCCGCTCGTGTGTTCCACGATAGAGTAGTTGGATCAGGTGAGTTACACAATTTCTTTCGTGAGGACGAACAATCAGCATGGACTGAACTTTTAGAGTATGAAGGAGAAGTAGGAGACTATACTATCTTTGATGACTATGATGTGTACAGGATAATAGAAAGAGACACAGGTAAGTCAAGACAAACCACAACACCAACAACATAAAATGGCACTAATTTCAGGAGCAATTCCTAGTTTAATCAATGGTGTCTCACAACAACCAGCAACACTTAGATTGCCAACACAGGGTGAGATACAAGAGAATGGATTGTCTCACATTGCAAGAGGGTTAGAGAAAAGACCATGTACTGAACATGTGAAGACTATTGCTGGTGTAACATCAAACAATAGTAACGATGTGTTTATCCACACTATCAGAAGAAGTGAGGATGAGGCGTATGCTTTGATTGTAAAAGGAACTGACAAAACTCCAGAACCCTCAGTTAAGCTAATTGATTTAACAGGTTATGCAACTGGTACTGCTGGTAATGAGGTGTACGTTATGAAGGACTCAACTACTGGTGATGCAACAAGTGGCACAGGTATCGCCACATCTGATGTACTTAGTGCTTCTGTTAATACGAATGTGAGAAACTACTTAGGTAACTTTGATGACACCACTAATGCTTTTGAGCCTAGTAAACTCTCTGCCACCACCATTGCTGACTTCACCTTTCTACTGAATAAGACTGTGGTAGTAGAACAGTCTACTACTGATGCAGATGACAGAGACTATGAAGCACTAATCTACTTTAAGATAGGAGACTTTGGTGCAGATTATAAGGTAGAGATTAAGGAATATGATGTTGATGCTGACGGAGAGATGGATGCTGATACAGTATTACGAACAATGTCAGCAACCTACAAGACTCCAGATAACAAGACTAAGAGTAGATCTGGTTCAACAAATAATACCGAGTCAATAAATAATCAGAATGCTGTAATAGTTAAAAATATTGCATGGAACTTATATGATGGGATGGCAACTGTAAAAACTCATCCAGTTGAAGTAAAGGTGGCAGGTACAGCAGGTACAAGTCCAGCAGGTACCCAAGGAGTACCAGTAGGTGATGCATATATACATCAGGTAGGTGTGTCTGAACCGAATAGTGGGTCAATACCATACACAGGTACAACAGGAGTTATTGATAATGGTACATACTCCCATACTAATGCTGCTACTGGGTTAAAAGCATTAGGTTCTACTCATGGAACTTTCACTACCACATATAATGAAGGGGAAAGTTTAATACACATTAGTAACAACAAGTATCCCTTTACAGTAGAGGTTACAGATGGTAAGGGTGATGCATACATGAGAGCAATCAATGGTAGTGATGAGGTAGCACAGTTTGGACACCTACCCGGATCAGGCCTACCATCTCCTCAAGCAGATGGATTTGTTGCAAAAATATCTGGAGATAAATCCACAGGACAAGATGACTACTTTGTTAAGTGGGAAGGTAATGTATGGAAAGAAACAATTAGACCTGTGTATCCCGGTGGGACTACAGGACATACACATGCAACAGTTAAGAAGAATGCGAGGACTAGTTTTAATGTAGCAACAATGCCAGTCAATCTCTACAAGGCTTTTGGTAGAGTAAATAGTGTTAATAATCAAATATACTTTATTCTCTCTACAGTAGATTGGGCACCTCGTACTGTTGGAGATTTAAACACAAACCCCTTTCCTTCATTTGCAAACTATGCATTGAGTGATCCACCTGTGGATGCAACTGATGCAACCTACACAATCAATGACATATTCTTTCACAGGAATCGTTTAGGATTTGTGTCGGATGAGAACGTTATATTGTCTCAAGCAGGAGAGTACTTCAATTTCTGGCACACTACTGTACTGTCTGTTTTAGATACAGCAGTTATTGATGTGGCAGTTAGTAATAACCAAGTAGCCATACTTAAATCTGCTATCCCCTTTCAGGAGAACCTCGTATTGTTCTCAGATCTCCAGCAGTTCAAACTAACTTCAGACTCCTTCCTTACCCCTACCTCAGTAGTTGTTGACGTTGCAACGAACTTTGAGACCTCTACGGACACAAAGCCTGTACCAGCAGGTAAAACTATCTTCTTTCCATTTCAACGTGGAGCATTCTCAGGTATACGTGAGTACTTCATTGATGTAGCATCAGAAACAAATGATGCAAATGAGGTAACAGCACATGTACCAGAGTACATAGAGGGTACAGTTAAGAAGATGGCGGTGTCCTCTAACGAAGAGGTACTACTTATACTGTCTGATACAGACCGAAGGGAACTAATAGTTTATAAGTACTACTATAATGATAAGGAAAAGCTACAGTCTGCATGGTCTAAGTGGAAGTTTGATGCAGAAATAATTGATGTGGAGTTTATTGGCTCCATTGCATTTATCCTATTTAGACGAGGTAATGGAACTGATGATCCAGTTTATTTAGAAAAGCTAAACTTGTCCGTAGATACTGCAACTGATGTACTAGATGACCGGATTGGGGTCAGACTAGATAGAAGAGTTAAGCTGGAATGGGATGAGTCAGGCTCAGTTCCTACAGTACCCTACTCAGATGCAGACTACGATAAACTAACAACAAGTACAGTACAGGTTAGTGGTAGTGGTCAGTTTGGATCTAATTTAAAACTTAAGAATCTAAATACAACAGGTAACTTTGCTCCAAGGATAGGACAAACATTCTCTGCCGCTTCAGTAAGTGGTATAAAATATAAAGTAATTAGTACTGAAGCACTTGCTAGTGATAATACATGTACCATAAAGATAACCCCATCAATAGCTGAAACTGCTAAGTGGGATGATGGTAAGATTCTCACCTTTGATGAAAGAGAAATTGAATACATAGTTGAAACTGGTGAGAAGATAACATCAAGTCAGTTAGCAGGTGTATTAGAGAATGGGACTCAACTATCTAACTCAAGGGGTAACAGTACTCCTGTTGTTTATGTAGGTGTACCATATGACTTCAGGTACCAGTTTTCTCAGCAGTTTGTTAAGAGTAATGATAACTCAATTAACTCAGGTAGATTACAACTGAGAAACTTTGAGATCTCTTATGATAAAACTGGAGCATTCACAGTAGAGGTTTCACCTAGACCATTTGATGCTCTTTATAGAGATGTCAATATACGAGAATTCACAGGAGTTATTGTAGGTACATCCCTACTAGGTAAGAAACAACTGGAAACAGGAGTATTCAGGGTACCTGTGTACTGCAATTCAAAGGATGTCAAGATAACAGTTAATAGTAAATCTTGGTATCCACTTGCTTTACAGTCTGCTGATTGGGAAGCACTTCAAGTACTGAGAAACCAAAGAGTTTAATGGGATACAAGGTAAGAAAGACTATTAGGAATGATTGTCTAGTCTTGTCTAAGAAGATGAGGAAGACAGATAAAAATGAAATATGGAGTTCACATAGAGCTACTCCTATAGAAGCTCTTGAACAAGGACTAAATGAATCAAGGGACTTTTGTTATACCTTGTTACTCAATGAGGAGGTAGTCGGTATCTTTGGAGTAAATAGAGTGGACAATAAGGCTGGAGTAGTGTGGTTAATGGGGTCTAATAATATGACTTCAAATAAAAGTGGTTTTTATAAAGTATCAAAAGAGTACCTCAAGTTATTCAGAGAAGAGTTTGATATGTTATTTAATTATGTAGATGATAGAAATAAGCAAACAAGTAAGTGGCTTGAGAAACTAGGGTTCTCATTTATAAAACAGGAGCCAAAATTTGGGGTAGATAGTATCCCATTTAATTTATTTATGATAGGGAGGTAAAATGTGTCATCCAGTAGCAATGATAGCAATGTCTGTGATGCAACAACAGCAAGCTCAACAGGCACAAGATGCACAAGTTAGTGCTGCAAATGCCGCAGCCCAACAGAATGCAGAAATGCAAGGTGAAGCATACCAGCACGACATGGCTTCAGCTTATGCAGAAGAAATAAACATAGAGAAAGAAGGATACAAGAGTGCCGAAGATGCCGCTAGTGCAAAGTTGGATATGCTTGTGTTGGCAAGAGAAGATCAGGCTCGACTACAATCACAGAACTTTGAAACAATAGGTGGAGGACAGACTGCTGATGCTATCATGGGTAATCTTAGGAGACACATTGCTAATAACACAAGAGATCTAGAGGATAACTTCCAAAGAGGAGTAGTCTCAAGGAGACAAGAAAGAGGAGGAATTACCAGAGACAGAATTAGTAGACGAATGCAATACAAGAGTGCTCTGATGAGTATGCCTACACAAGCGTATGCTTCCGCAAGTGAGAGAACTTTAAATACAGTTGGTGCTGGTTTCCAAGGTTACGCTGGTTACAAGAGTTATACTAAAGTAACTCCAGCCGCAGACACACCAAACCTATCTTAAGGAAATAATATTATGGCTTCAAAAGCAGAACTACTAGCTTCCGCTAGGAAGAGGAAAGAACCAAATAAAATATTCCGTAGAGGTAGAGGTACAAACACAAATGTACGCCAAGTTTCTGCTGACAGGAATGCTGGAAGAGAAGCAAAAGCGGTGTCTGACTTCTTAGGTACAATGTTAAAGTTTGGGCCGGGAGTTTTGGATGCTCATAATAAAGAGACAAACGAAGAGAATAAAAAGCTAGTTGCAAAGGGTGAAGCAACCTACAAAAATGCAACTCCCGATCAAAGGAGACATTTTGCTACTAATGTCAGAAATGGGACAATATCAGGAGGAGAGAGTCCGTACTTTAGAGAGGGATTAAGAAGGTCACATGCTGATGCAGAAGCACTAGAATATGGAAATTCAGTTATGCTTGCTTGGGAAAGTAGCGGAGCAAAGAATAGTGCAGATCCAAAAGCCTTTACAAATTTCTTAGATGAGTTCCAAACTAAAGCAGATGGCCCACCCGGAAGTCGCTCATGGAAAGAACGTATAGATGAGTTAGGTGAGCATGTTGCTAATGAAGAGTTTTGGCCTAAAGCAGATGCAATTAAAAGACAACTTTCGCAGATGCATTCACAGCATCAGAGAGAAGAGTATAATAAGAAAGCAAAAAATGTAAAGAATTCTTCTGAACGAGTAAAATATGATAATGGAGCTGTTGAAAAGGCAATGGCTGACTCTCTTGAGGCAGTACTACTAGATGAGTATGTACAAGATGAACACCTTAGTACCCATATAAATGTACTAAGGGACACAAAAAACAGGTTGTCAAAGAAGGGAAATTTAAAATCTCAGTTTATAGCAAATGCTTTAGGTAGCGGAAAGACTATGAAGGAGGCACGAGTAGCGTGGAATACAAAGAAACATAGTTTAAATGTTACAGTTAGTAATCACTCTTTAGAAACTATTGGACAAGCATCTGAGAATGTATTTACTATAGCTGCATTTAAGAAAGAAGCAAAAGAAACACAAAAAGATCAGAGTGCTTATCAAGTTGCAATGCACAAGATTAAAAAGAAAGGTGGTGCTGGCAACTCTTTCTCTGAATTAGCGGTATCAGGAATAGATAAATCTTATAAAAGTGGGGGTGGAAATAATCCACCTTGGCATGTAGAATCTACCAAAGTTGTACCTTTTGTACCTCCAGTAGAAGTGGCAGAAGCAGAGGAGTTAGGACTAGACGAGTTCCCCGCACACTCTCCTTCTCTTTCACACACGCAATCTGCTCAAATACCTATGTCTTTCTTTCAATCTAAAGAAACAGCAGGAGAGTACGCAACAAGAACTGGAGAAGGATCGAAAGTATTGGTAGCAAAAGACCAGAGTTCTCCTAACTTATCAGAAGATTACCCATCTCTGGCTCTTGAACAGTCTCCCCAAGTAGCACTAACACAACAAGAAGTAGATATGGAGATAGCTGTAGCTAAAGGAGATCCCCCTGCTGAAGATCAAAGTGCCTCTGCCGGAATAGAGGCTTCTGTAGTACAACCTATACTCCCACAAAAAGAATCAGTACAAACAGCAATGAGGAACGCTATAGAGGGGATTGTACCCGAAAGAACCAGCTATGGTCTTGTGGCTTACAAGACAAAAGACGAGGCTCAAAGAATGGTGGATAATATTCGGGATGGTGTTGTTGGAGATAAAACTGGTGATTGGGATTTTGTTATTAATAAAGTAGGAAAGGTGTATCAAGTACAAACTCAAGGCGGTGCTACTATGACAGACAAACATAAGAGTGCCTTCTTTGATAAGTTAGCTTCTGAGTACCCCGGAGAAATGGGTAATCTAAAAGCAGGTACTAAAGATAAAGATTATGTACAAATAATACCAGCTAAGAAAGGGATATAAGTGGAAGCAGATCTACAAAGAGAAGGACGGATTAATGTGACACCGAAAAGAATTCAGTCACGACCCTTTAAATTAAAAAACGAAGAACGTAATTCCTTATCACAGGTACTCAATAATGAGCGTATAGCTGGTAATGTTGTAACAAACTTTCTTGATGACATTAACACTAGTAACGAGGAGTCCATTGATGAAGGACATGCACCCTCTTGGGTAGTTGAGAAGTCTGCTAGAAATATTGCTGATAAAGCATTGACAACCGGGAATAAGAACTGGTTAGACATGATTGGTAAAGTGGATACATATGGAGGTGGTAATTACGCACAGACACAAAAGGGACGGAAGATAATCCGTGACACAATAGCTTTAATAGATACCGCAGCAAATGCACGAGAAAGTAAAGAGTATCAAAAGAGGACAAGAGTCCGAGCAGATTTGAAAGAAGAGTTCACGATTGGATTTAATCAGGTTTTAGGTATGCCTGAAGGAGAAGACAAAGAAAAACTAATTAAAGCAGCAAAGGCAGACGCTTTCAACAAAGGGTTTAGTAATGTTTACCAAACTGTCTACAATAATTACGATTTAATTAATAAGAGAGAAGGGTTACCTGTAACATTAGACGATAAGAAAATGATACCTAAAGCTCTTGAGTGGGTAAATGAGTCGGGAAACTTTGCAACCCCTGAAGTAATGAGTGCTAGATTTACAACATACTTAGCAGAAAGAAACATACAGATAGGAGAGAACCAACAAAGTAAAATAGATAAACTATTAAAAGCATACACTCCATTAGAAGGTATTAATGAGTACAAAGAGTTAGAGACTTCAATAGATAAATTTGGAGAAGACTATATTAAAGAGCTAGGTGTTGATGCTAAGTGGGAACCAGCAGAAGTGAGACCCGTAATAGCAACTCAAAAAATAGCTTTAATAAAGGAGTTCCGTAGAATATTTAATCAACATAGAGTGGATATAAAGGATGATCCAAATAATAAACAGCAACAAATTATACCTTATGGTGCGTGGAGTGTAGATCAGAAACAGAATCTTTATGATGCTCTGAACAAAGCGAAAGAAGATTTCTTTACTGAAACACGAACAGCTATTAAACAAACTTGGGATGCTAATAAACCAGATGCAAAAGATGTCGGAACTAATGATGCGTGGAATAAGAAGTATGAAACTCTTGGTAATTATGTAAATAGACAGAGACTAGGAGGAGAGTATTCATTAAGTAAAAAAGAAGAAGGGATACTAGAAAATCTGAAAGCAGAGATGGAGGCTAAGTGGCCTCAGAAGTGGGGTGAATATGAAGATGCTATAAGAAAAGGAGAACAGACACAAAGGGAGCCAATTAGTTTTGCGAAGGGTGCTGACACCGACCATACTACAGCAATAAGAGAGATACTTGCAGACAACGCATTTGAAGATCCACTATACATCCAAAGTCAAGTCACCAAGTACCTAAATGCAGAAGAGTTGGAACTAGATGAAAAGGCCAAAGGAGAAATAGATGAGTTTAAGAAAGGCATAGTCTCATTAGATGAGATACCAACTACTAAGGAATCCCTTGGTATGTTTGATAAACTTATTACAAATATATTTCCGGGGTATCAAGCAGGGTTACTCAGCTTGTCCTCTATGAATATGGTGAAGAAGACACCTAATATTCCAATGGAGGCACTCTTTATAATAAGAGATAATGTAAGATTAATTAAAGATTCTATTAAGAGTAAACTTAAACTTAAGGTTGCAGAATATAAGGTACCCTATGGTTTATGGTCTAACGAACAGAAGGACGCTTTTAAAAGTGAAACAGATACAGAGGTGGAACGTGGGTTTATAGGTAAGGATTCAGAACTTATTAGAGGTCTGAAAATGCTGTCGCCTGATTCTACCGCAATAGAGCTGACACCTGAACAAGAGGCAGAACAAATAGAGGAACGCATTCAACAAGCCTTTCCAAATTATCAAGATCAAGACATAGGTGGAGTAGGTAAAGCTCTTGTGAGTCTAGTTGATGGGACATCAGATAAAGGAACAATGAGAGAATTGTACCAAAAACTCTTACCTATTAATAGAATACCCTCAGACATTGAATCAATGAGAAAAGATATATTAACAGTTATTGCACAATACTATAGACTAATAGGACAGTAATTATGGCTGAAGAACTAGTGAAAACAGAAGGTGGTAAACAGAGTTGGTTAGACGAGTTAGAAAAGAGATTAACATTAGCACAACCTCCAGTAAATGACCCCGGAATAGAACAAGAAACAGTAGTTCAAGAGGGTATTGAAATGCCTTATGAGGCTCCTCGTAACGTAGTTAGTGGTAGTGAGGCTGATGATGAAGGAGTTATAGTTGAACCCTCTTTAGAAAAAGTGGTTGATAAAAAAGTGGAAGAGGTTAGTGAGTGGGGGAAACAAGGTATGAGTAACCTATTTGAAGGAGAAACTAAAACAGGTGATCTCCTTAAGGACAAGCCTAGTTACATGACAGACACTCTTGTAAGAGGTGTAGGTTCAGGTATGCTTAGTGGTATAAAGAATGCAGGAGAATTCTTTGGTTTAAAAACGTTATATGAAGAAGGAAGTAAAACACTTGATTACGTAGGATTAGATCATAATGTAGTCTTCAATTTACCGGGTATAAAAGGTTATGATCCAGATAAACCTATGGTATTCCTATCTTCAGATGGGTACCTAGAAGATAAGATTGAAAGAGGAGAAGCCTTCCATCTACCTGAGTATCCTGAACCTGAGTACACAGTTAATAAAATACTAAAACCCCTCTCTAGGTACTTAAGTGGTGTACTTATGGCACGAGCAGTTCTACCAACAGGTGCATTTGCCCACCCAACAAGGGGTTATAATGTTAAATATGATCCTTCAGGAATAGCTAGAGATGTGGGTGGTACCATGCTCACATTTAAACCACATGAACCAAGGTTATCAGATGCCTTACAAGAGTATGTTGAGAATACTCCAGTACCATTACTTGAGCCAGTTATTAACTACTTGAAGTCTGATCCTAATGACTCTGATGCAGAAGGCTATTTAAAAATAGCTATTGAAGGTACTGCCATTGGTAAACTAGGTGAAGGTATGGTTATACTAGCTATGAAATCATACAAAACTGCAAGGAACTGGTACCATGCAAAAGACGCAGGGCTTTCTGACGAACAGCTATCCAAGATTTCAGAGATAGGAGCATCCGATATTAAAGAATACATGGATGGTGTTCCACAAACAAAAGAAAATATGGAGTCTTTAGAAAAGTTTAAGAAACTTAGGAAGAAACTAGAGAGAGCAGAATCAAAAAAGACTCCTGAAGGTACTACGAAGAAGGTAACAAAAGCTCTTAAAGAGGGTATGACTCCACAAGAGGAGTTAATACTAAAAGCTGTAGCTTTAGGTGACGATGATATTGAGACAGCTATCTCAGCAATACTAACAGGAAAGATAGATAAAAGTAAAAGAGTATTAAACATTGGAGCTTCACAGGAAGTAGGGTGGGAACAAGTAATTGGAGCTATTGCTGCTGTATATAAAAAGAGGAATGTATTTAAAAGAACCTTCCACACAGTTAGAACAGGTAAAAACAAAGGAAAAAAGAAGTCTAATGTAGGACTAATTGAGAAGGAAAGCCAAGGTGTTACCCAATCAAAGGGTGAAGATATTTATGATGAGATGACTGAGTTTGAGGTAGCGGCAACTATACGAGGTGAGTCTGCTAATAAACTTAAGGCTTCTATGCTTAAGAAGTATGGTGATGTGAAGGATGCTGGTGCACACATGTTTGCATACAGGGTTGTATTACGTGATCTTTCCCTTGATTTAGCTAATAGTATTGATGGTAACTTAGATAGACTGCATGATCCACAAGTAATGCTGGCATTGCAAAACGACTTCCAACAAATATCTGATCTTTACTTTTACTATGGAAATATTAGAGGTGAACTTGCTAGGTCTGTAACAAGTTTTAAAATAGAGGTTCCTGCTAAGTGGTTAGATAAAGCTGGAGTAATGAAAAAGAACCTAAGTAAAGAAGAGTCGGGACTACGAGATGCCTTTATCTCTGCCCAGATGAGTAAGAATGACTGGAATCCAGAGATGGTTAAGATGATTGGCACTATTATGAGAGAATCTGGTGACCCACTCAAGGCTATTTCACTAATTGATAGAGGTATGAAGGCTGCAAAAGGTAAAGTATTTGATTCTATAATGGAAGTGTATAGAAATGTTATCCTAGGTTCAACTACAGTATTTGAAACTGCAATGGTATCAGGTGTTGTGGAGACTTTCTATCCTATGGCACGAGATACTATTGGTAGTATCTTGGTAGGTGGTGTACGTAAGTTAATGGGTAAACCTGCGGAAATGGATGCATTACTTGAATCTGCACATCGTTCCAGAGGTATCATGCTTCATTATCCTAGAGCCGCAAAGCAAGCTCTATGGTCTTTAATGCATGAGAAGAATGTATTAGACCCCTTAAGGTCTGTAGTAGATGAGACAAATAAACAACTAAAGACCTTGAAGGGGGAACGTGAACTTAAAAGACAATTTTCTATAGCTGCAAATCCTGGTGCTTCGGGTGCATTAGCTGCCACACTTAATTTAACAGGTCAAGCAATTAGACTCACTACAAGAGGTATTGGATCAATAGATGAGTTCCTTAAACAGATAAATTATGGGGGGTATGCCTATGGTAAAGTAATGATGAGGATGCCTG
>Ga0209337_1002209_pt1 | contig 14282 bp, 19 predicted proteins | sample LinPmetageLP53_FD_184044 | JGI IMG/M metagenome (GOLD analysis project Ga0209337, IMG submission 184044) | Marine viral communities from the Pacific Ocean - LP-53 (SPAdes) (version 2) | ecosystem: Environmental > Aquatic > Marine > Oceanic | place: Pacific Ocean | collected 2010-02-08
AAGGGAGCGACAATTGACGAAGTACATGCTGTTGTTGGCAAGAAAAGATCATCTGTATACAATCATATCTACCTGATTAAAAAGGCTGGCTATGAGATTGTGAAGACCTACGATAAAAAGTCAGGTACTCACAGGTATAGACTAGGCTAGTCTGATGATTCTCCGTGAGTATCAGGAAGTCGCTGTAAACGATGCTTCTGATGCACTGGACAAGCACGGTAACACTTTAGTCGTTGCACCAACTGGGGCTGGAAAGACAATCATGCTTTCCGCCTTGGTTGGCAAACGTCATAAAAGTTCACAAAATGTGCTTGTGCTACAGCATCGTGACGAACTCGTTTCACAGAACTCAACAAAATTTCACCTTGTAAACCCATCTTTGAAGACCAGTGAAGTAAACGCTGCACAAAAGGATTGGTCAGGTGACGCTGTATTTGCAATGGTGCAAACGCTTTGCCGCGAGAAAAACTTGGACAATATGCCCAAAGTCGATCTGATCGTGGTTGACGAAGCACATCATACCATTGCGGATACATATCAACGTATCATTAACGCCGCAAAGAAGGCCAATGAGGGGGTTCAGATCGTTGGCTTTACCGCTACCCCAAATAGAGGCGATAAGAAGGGATTACGGGACGTATTTACGAACTGTAGTCACCAGATAGAAATTTCCACGTTAATTCGTGAAGGGTTCCTTGTGCCGCCAAAAACATTTGTAATTGATGTTGGTGTACGAGATGAACTGCGTCAGGTACGCAAAACTATATCCGACTTTGACATGGCTCAAGTTGAACGGATCATGAACCGCCGCGCTATTAACAAGCGTGTAGTTGAAGAGTGGGATGATAAAGCTGGTGAGCGTCAGACGATTGTATTCTGCTCGACTGTGCAGCATGCCGAAGACCTATGCGAAGAGTTTGTGGCTTGCGGTATTGAAGCCGCAACAGTAACAGGTGACACGCCAAGACATGAACGCGAACAAATCCTTCATGATCTAAGTACTGGACATGTTCAGGTTGTGGTGAATGTCGCTGTGTTGACAGAGGGCTTTGACTCTCCACCTGTTTCCTGCATCGTGTTAACCAGACCTTGCAGTTATAAAGCTACAATGGTGCAGATGATTGGTCGTGGTTTACGCACTGTAAATCAGGATGAATTTCCAGGGGTCGTAAAGTCTGATTGTGTGGTGATGGACTTTGGTACGTCTGTATTAACGCATGGATCACTTGACGATTCTGTCAATCTTGATGGAAGTCAAAATGATAATACTCAAGGCGATGCTCCAGTAAAGATATGTTCTAACTGCGATGCCGAAATACCGTTGAATGTACGCGAGTGTCCTATTTGTGGTCATGAAATAGAGCGTCCAGAGCCAGAAATATTAGAAGATTTTGTTCTAACCGAAGTGGATCTTATGGAGCGATCTCCGTTCCGCTGGATAGATTTGTTCGGGAATGGAGCCTGTATGTCTGCGTCTGGCTTTAACGGTTTTGCCTTAATCGCTGATGTAGATGGTCTTTGTATTGCCATTGTGAAGAAAAAAGATGGCAAGACCAGAGTGATCTCTATTGGAACTAAAAGACACGTTATGGCATCTGCTGATGACTTTATGAGACAGAATGAGACAGGTGATAGTGCGAAAAAAACCAAGCGTTGGTTGAATGATGCAGTTAGCATTAAGCAGCGGGAATTGTTAGCAAAAAATGGTGTGAATGTAAGTCCCATTGATTTTTCATGGACTAAATACAGAGCCGCTTGTATGCTGAATTATATTTGGAATAAGCGTTTTATTGATCATCTTGTTAATGACATAATTGCAGAAGAGAGAAGCGCATGAATAGGGGCGAGGTAAAATTAAAGTTAGTTTTTGATGATGATGTGTTTCTTGAAGCAAATTATTTTGTGTTGTTTAAAAGTTTAGATGACAGAGAAGAGTTGAAGGACACAATTACAGGTCTTCTTTGTAAATTGATTGAAGGCAAGGAAGAAATTTTTGAAGGGGCAGTGGTAGAGGTAGACATGCAGGATTCAGATGAAATTTATGTGTGTGCATACGGCCCGTTATCGGAGGAGATTGTAGAATGGATACGGAAAGAGGAGTACGAGACTCTTCACTAAAACAAGCAGGAGAATTGTTCGGGATTATCGGGTGGGAAAAAAGATTTTGTGATTTAAGCGAAGAAGAAGTTATTGCAATAACCTTAATATTAAAGAGAATATCAGAAGGGCTTGATGATGAATACTCTAGCACAGACCTTACAGAAATTTACTTCAGATATGGAGGCGGCAGAATCGGCCTCACTGAACAAGACATCCCTTTCTGACGCACAGAGCATAATTAAAGAGCTTGATCGGGCGATTGTAGAAAAGGAACGCAAGCAGCCAAGGCGCAAATACCTTGGTGCTTCTTCTCTTGGCGATCCCTGCTCACGCAAGCTCCAGTACCGCTACATGAACCAACAGGCTGATGAGGGCAAAGGGTTTCCTGCGAAGACATTACGCATATTTGGCCTTGGTCACACCATCGAAGACATGATGATTATGTACTTCAGGGACGCTGGCTTTGACCTGCGGACAGAGAAGAAAGGCGAACAATTTGGGTTTGAGACTGCTGGCGGCGAAGTCAGAGGTCATATTGATGGGGTCATATGTGGTGGCCCGTTGCACATGGCATACCCTATGTTGTGGGAGTGTAAGTCTGCTAACGAGAAGAAGTTCAATGAATTTGTTCGTAAAGGTGTGGCGGAAGCCAACCCAGTATATGCAGCACAAATTGCAATCTACCAAGCCTACATGGATCTATCGGAAAATCCTTGTGTATTCACAGTGTTAAACAAAAACACAAGCGAGATATACATTGAGATGGTTCCGTTTAATGGTGAGCTTGCACAAGCTACTAGTGATAAAGCAGTACAAATCCTGAAAGCAACCCAAGCTAACGATATGCTGCCGCGTGTTGCACAGAATGATGATTATTTTATTTGCAAGTGGTGCGAGTTCCGCAATACTTGCTGGCAAAAAGAAGGGGCGGTATGAGCCGCCCCTAGTTGAAAACAATGCTTGGTAAGGATCAATATAATGAGTGTGGTAAGGTTTGGCAATACTACATCTGGTAGTAATGACATAGTTGAGGAGATTTCTCGCAGAGTCCCCAAAGGCGAACAAATTCGGATTTTGCAGGATACATTCCCTGCTGGGCGTGTTCACGGTAAAACATTTTACATCGGTTCACTGCTTGGTGATCCGGGGCAATCGTTAAAAATTAACATTGATCCTGCCTCGCAGTACTTTATGCAGGGTCAGGATTTTAATGGTGGTGTTGGTATCGGGGGCATCGTTAAGATACTGATAGAAGCTCGTGGCATGAAGCTCCCAGAAATAAAGGAGATGTTTGCCAGTTACCTCGACAGCACTGGGCCGCAAATTGTTCGGGATAATGCGCCGATAGAAAATCCTATTAGGCCGCAGTACAATTCAAACAGTCCGTATGATGCTGAGTATGTATATACCAATGCTGATGGCGAGGTGCTGGTTTCCGTTAGGCGGTATAACGTCAAGGATATTGCTGGCAACCCCATGTTGAACACAAAGGGCAAGCCAAAGAAAGAGTTCAGACCGTTTGTTGAAGGCTCTCCATACTCCAAGTTTCCAGACATACGCCCGTTATATAACATTCCAAATGTATTGGCATCTGATCGTGTTATATGGGTTGAGGGCGAAAAGTGTGCTGATGCTTTAAATGATGTTGGATACACTACAACCTGTACGATTGGCGGGGCTGGTGCGCTAACAAAGAAGACTGCTCACCAGTTTGACTTTTCTCCGTTGCAGAACAAAGAGCTTATCTTATGGCCTGACAATGATCCTGCTGGCAAAAAGCTGGCTGATCTCATACAGGACTTTGCTTTGGCTGCTGGTGCTAAATCGGTCACAATGCTTACGCCGCCAATGGGAAAGCCCGAAGGGTGGGATGCTTCAGATGCTTTGTCTGAGGGCTACAACATTGAAAACTTTGTTAACACCAAAGCCAAGATAACTAAAACAAACATTAATCTTCTTGACGAGTCGTTCCTTGTCAGTCGGTTTGCTGGGGCTGCCCCCGAACAAAAGTTCTTGATTGATGGCACGTTTCCGCTCGGGGTTCCTATTCTGTTTGCCGCTGCTGGTGATGCTGGTAAAGGCATGATGACACTGGACATGGGCATGAAGATCGCATCGGGGAAGCCAATGACAAACACGTTTGGGGGGCTGGTTAAAGAGTTCGGGAACGTGGTAATCTTTACTGCTGAAGATGACGAAGCTGAGATGCACAGGCGGGTTGAGCGTCTTGATCCGTTTGAAGAGCGGCATGGCTACAGCCATGATCTAAAGATTGTATCACTTCCGAATGTCGGCGGTGTGTTTGCAATCATGAACGAGTCCAACGGCGAGTTCGGGACAACAGCAGAGTTTGAAAAGATATACGAACAAATCTTGCAGATGAGTAACCTAAAGCTGATTGTGTTTGATCCGCTGGCATCTTTTGTCCATGCAGATGTAAATGCTGATCCTGCTGCGGGGGCTGCTTTAACAGGTCTGCTGGCTAGGATGGCAACAGAAACAGGTGCATCTGTACTGGTTTGTCACCACATGACGAAGATCAAGGACAACGCTGTAATCAAAACACCCGAAGAAGCTCGTAACCTTATTCGGGGTACGACTGCTCTTGTTGATGGGGTCAGGTCTTCATTTGCGTTATGGCAGGTTGATGCTCAACGCGGCAAGAAGACTTGTGAGCGGCTAGGTTTACCATATCAGCGTAACAGTTGTTTTGATGGCGCTGTAGTCAAGTCTAACGGACCAGCCAGTAGAAATGTTCGGCATTTTGTACGAGATCCAATGACTGGGCTGCTAAATGATCGCACTGAAGAAATCAAATCACTTAACAGCGGCACAGTTCTTGAGATGAAGCTGGATGCTATGGCTGATTGGATTATCCATTGTGAGCGCGAAGGTGTGGCTCTAACCCATATGAGTGGCAACAACGGAGTTCATAAGCGGTCAGAGGACGCTGATGCCCCTGAGATACTGCAAGGCATCGGGAAGCAGACACTAGAAGGATATGTTCGTAGTCTACAACAGGACAATCGGATTGATAAGTTCCAGTTGACGGCTACAGGCGGCAGGGTATGGCTCGGAGCAGTTGATGGGCCTATGAGTCGAGGTGAATACGAAGCTGTTACAGCGAGGGATAATGTCTAATATTGATGATTTGTTCGGGGAATATGCAGATCCGTGGCGCAAAAGGCGGCTGAAAGAGATGTCGGAAAACAAAAAAGCCCCAGAGAAACGGCGCAGCACCGGGCCGAAGGAGAACATTTGTTCGTATTGTGGCAGCAACTGGGCTTGGCACAGCAGTGATGACGGGAAGACTTGGCAATGCAGGGAGCATCAAGAATGAAAAGGGCAAAGGTGCTGGACACAGCAAAGAAGTATGTAACGAAGGACAGAGCAGCAGATCACGGAGCTATGGAGGATAATTTCAGAACAATTGCTCGTTACTGGTCAGTTCACCTGGGTATCGAAGTCAGCCCAGCAGATGTGGGTGTGTTGATGAGTCTGCTTAAAATTGCTCGTATTAAAAGCAATTCAGCGCACGAAGACAATTATATTGATGGCTGCGGATACCTTGCTTGTGCCGCAGAGTGTGAAAATGATGCAGGATAAGAACCAGACAAACTACATGGACAAAGACCTAACGAATGTATCTAGCGGTTCGCGCAGACGATCTGATGCCATGCAGGGAATGGATAGAGCCTATAGAAATTACGTTGAGGCAAACAAAGTCGCATGGGAGAAAGCAACAGAAGGGATGCCAAAAGATGCGTTTGCTGATGATGTGCCTGATGACATTGATCGTGATGGTAGGGTTAGTTTAAACCCAACACATGTGCCGTATCGCATCTCAACAGAAGATATTTAACTTTTTTTGTTGACAAGTATGCAAACACTTCTTATATCTGTTATCAGGCACTATCAATGGAGGGCAATATGGCTAGATCAACAGATTACTTGGAAGTTCAAGCGTTGCTCAATCAAACGATCAACGCTGTGCATAGTCTAGTTACCGGCGATGCCACAGATCAAGAGGTTGAGTTGTTACTTGGCGCGGCAGGTGGATTGCAGGAAGCGCAGTCAATGTTAATTAAAGCAAAATGGTTGAGGTTAGAGCAATGACAGTTAAACGTATTGAAATGGCATTGCACGTTATGGAATTAGCGGCACGGCACAAGATCAGGGTTTCATATCAAAGCCTAGATGAGTCTGAGCCTCGTTATTGGGCAAGACGCAATCCGCGTGAGATACAAATTCGTCCAACCAAAAACACTGGATACTATGTATCTGCCTTGCATGAAATTGGGCATATCGTGGGCAAGCGTCAGGGCAATGGTATCACAACGCTAACGCAGGAATTGTACGCTTGGATCTGGGCAAAGAAGAACGCCTTGGTCTGGACTGATACCGCAGAGCGGATCATGCGTAGAGCAATGGACAGCTATGGCTGGAAGCAACGTCAGAAAGACATTTGGGAGAGGGTAGAGCGATGAGAGATCATTTAATGGAAGGTCCGTATGCGTCAATTGTTAAGGTAGAGGACGATGGCGACATTGATATTCGTAAGTGGAGCCGCGTTGATACGATTTATATGTATGAGCGTGTTCAAGAAATTCTGGACATGGATGATATGGCCTATGGTTTGTCACGATTGCATGATGAATTAGCACATAACTTTTATGTAGATACAGATCGTAAGATTGGCGAGGTGTATGATGGCTGAGACAAATAATTGGGATGGCGTTGAGCGTATGGCTGATGACATGAAAAAACGCAAATTGGGCGGGGAAGAAGACAGTCCTGTTCTGGCGAACATGGTGCAAGCGGCTTTGGCTGAACCAAAGAAGGGCTTTGCCGTGTATACTGGCGGCAGTGTCGCTGAAGCCATGAGGCGCAATATGCAAGCTGATATGGCAACGATGCAAAAGTTTATGGTGGACAATACGCTTCTGGACGAAATTGTTAAAGCGTCTTTTGTTAAGCCACAAACATTGCTTGCGATGTTGCATAGGGCGATGCCGTGCTTTGATAGCATGTGGATAGAGTGGGATGAACAAGCGCGTAGGACTTCAAGAAAAGACGCTCATGATAAATATACCCCAGACATGTACATTAAGTTTGATGACGATGTTAAAGGGCAACGCACTGGCTACCATATCCGCAAAGTAAACGACAAAATTGTTTACGCTAAATATGGCATTACAATACATGAAGGTTCAGAACGCATTGCGGCTTACCCTATGGGGTTTGAAATTTCCAATGGAGACAGGATATTTTCTGATAAAGCTACAATGCTTGAAACAAATTTTAATCAGGAAACTTCTGATACTATTTTTGCGCCTTGGTATTACGCAAAGCATAGCAAAGATCCTGTTCAAAGAGAGTTCTTGGACGAGATTATGTACAAGTGTGGACTTATCCAAACGGCGGCTATGCACTGGTCTATACCTGCACAAAAGTTCAAAATGGGTTGGGAACCAAGCGAAATGGCTGAGTTGGTCAAACGTAATTTTTCTGCTGATCAGGGCAAGTATGGAATGGGTGATGTCAGGTTTCTGATCGCGTTACTTAGTACGCTTAATTACGATCAGGTTATCCATCTAAGCACAACGCCGCCAAAAAAGATTGATCATATACGCTTTGGGCGTGTGGTTCCAAAGAATGAATATAAGGTGGTGACAATCCAGTTACCCAAGCCGCGTGGTGTAAAGGTCTATGAACAGATGTTTACAGGGCATGGAACGCCTAAGAGGGAGCATTGGGTAAGAGGACACCACAGGCGTATTAGAGGGCGTAGTGAGCCAACGTGGATACCGCCTCATATAAGAGGCAGTTCTGATCTTGGTACGATTATCCATGATTATAAATTGGAGAGTAAATCATGAACGTACTTAGTTTGTTCGATGGTATGTCGTGTGCAAGGCTGGCTCTTGATAGGGCTGGCTTGCCTGTCACCAGTTACTTTGCCAGCGAGGTTGATAAATACGCAATCACAGTTGCCAAGGCTAACTACCCAGATACAGTCCATTTGGGCGATGTAACGAAGATTACAGCAGGTGATCTGCCAGCAGTTGATCTATTGATCGGCGGCAGTCCGTGTCAGGGATTTTCGTTTGCCGGAGGCCAATTGGCGTTTGATGACCCGCGCAGCAAATTGTTCTTTGAATTTGTTCGTGTTCTAAAAGAATGCAAACCGAAGTATTTCCTGCTGGAAAACGTCAATATGAAGCAGGAGTTCCAAGATGTCATAAGCGAACAATTAGGGTGCAAACCCGTGGATATTAATTCCAATATTGTCAGCGCACAAAACAGGCGAAGGCTTTACTGGACAAATATCCCCGTCAGGTCGTTGCCGGAAAACAAGCGCATATACCTAAAGGACATATTGGAAGATGGCTTCACAGACCGCGATAAATCGCATTGCGTGGATGCTAATTACTTCAAGGGCGGCAATCTAAAGTCATACTTTGAAAAGCATAGGCGGCAGTTGGTGTTTGATTTCGCTGATGAAGCGGACGCAGAAGGCACAGTTCTGGCTGGAGAAGCTGATTTAAAGGGGCATGACTACAACAGGCGTGTGTATCACCCAGATGGTAAGGCACCAACTCTTGCAGCGGCTAGTGGTGGCAATCTGGAGCCGAAGATATTGCAGATTGCTCGTGGCGCTAATAAAGGCGGTGTAAGGGCAGAAGATGGTAAAGTTCCGTCTATGACAAGTTCATCATGGCAGAATAATAATTTTGTTACGGATGGTTTTAAATGGCGCAAACTAACGCCAATCGAGTGTGAGCGGTTGCAGACCGTTCCAGATAACTACACCAACCATGTATCAAATACACAAAGATACAGAATGTTGGGCAACGGCTTTACAGTTGATGTAATAGCTTTTTTACTGAGGGGCATAAAATGACTAATTACGAAAGACATGGAAGTGATGAATACTGGCAAGACTATTATGGTCAGTTGGAAGGATACAAAATTGTAAAGTTCTGGATGAGCGATGATGGCTACCCTACATTCGGGCTATCTCACCCAAAGCGGAAGGTGTTGGTTATTGAAGTTAGCCGTGACCCAGAAGGCAATGATCCTGGATTTCTGTTTATTAACGATGGAAAGGAAGAAAAAGATGGCGCTTAAAACAGGAAATTATGTTACTGGCGCAGGGTTCTTACTTGTGCTGCTGATGTCAGCAGTCGAGCCTATGCCGCATAGCTTTGAATTGTTCTGGTTACATGTCGGGCTGCTGGTGATTGGGGCAGTGCTGATGGGGTCGGGAACATACCTTACATGGAAGGGAAAATAGGCGTGTTCTTGATACGTTCTGGTTTAGGTTTAGAAGTTTATAAACCCAAAGTTGGTACCCCAAAGTTCATAAAGTTGTTATGTATCAATGGTTTAAGAGGTTTTGGTTTGGGTTTGCAATGATAGCACAAACAAAGTAAAATAGGGGCGTTAAGTTATTGAAAAGGTTCAAGGTTTAATGTTTGGGTTTTTCTCCCTATTACATAGGGGTATAGGTATAAACAAACCTATACCCTGTAACGTGTGGTTGCTGCCAAATGCAACCCGAAGAATTGTTCTACTTAGGAGGGTAAAGCTAGATGAAAAATATAGAGCGTGACGAAGAAATTTATCACAAGCGAATGATGGACAAACGCACATTGCAATCCGTTGGAGATGAATATGGTTTATCAAGAGAGCGTATTAGGGAAATTGTAGCGAAGTTACATAGAGTGAAATTGCGAGAGAAGGAAAAAGGATCACGGTGTTTAAATCCTAAAGTAATGGGTGATATCCAGTGGAATAGTGTTCGCATTGTGAATTGTCTTACCTACTACCATAAAGGCGTTATGGAAATGTCGATTGAAGAATTTATAAAAAATTTCAATTACAATAAAATGATGCTTGCTCGAAATTTTGGCAGAAAGGCCATACAAGAACTTTGTAGAAAATTAGAAGTACATGGATACAAAGATATTGAACATTTAAAAAACCACCAGCCAAACAGCCTGTGTGATAGAATTAGGAGGGCGTAATGCCGAAGGTCGGAGAAGATCTACCAAAGGAACAGCGGCTTGCTGGACACAAAAGATTAACACCACAGCAGCAACAGTTTCTGGATATGTATCTGCACAAGGATATGACACAGACTGAAGCGGCTAGGCAAGCAGGGTACAAAAACCCCACAGTGCAAGCTGTGAGGCTGTTGCGTAATCCAGTTGTAGCAGAACGCCTACAGGAGATGAGGCTGGAGACACAGGCTCGTTTCGGGGTAACAATTGATAAGTCTATTCGGGATCTAAAGAAGATCAGGGATCAGGCGTGGGAAATGGGTAAATTCAGCGATGCGTTGAGAGCAGAGGAGTTGCGTCTGAAGGCAGCGGGACTACTGATCAACAAACAACATGTTGTAAAGGAGGAGATTACAGCGAACACAAAGCAGGATATTGCGAACAAATTGGCAGATTTTAAGCGTTTGGCTGAGTCCCGTATGGTAAATGTAACACCAGATGTGGGTATTATAGAGCATGACCCACAAGATATAGCGGAAGATAGCGGATAACCCAGATATTCCCATAAAACACCCCGTGCGGGGGGAGGGGGCGGCGACCATCGGGCTTTCCGGGCCTGTACCAGTAGAATTGTTCGGGTTCGGGGTCATCGGGCTGCTGCTCGGGGCATCGGGATCGGGGTTTGATCGGGGTCGGGCTTGACATCGGGGCTGAATCGGGGTCATCCTGTCCCCTCCTCCCTTGGAAAACTACCCCCAGTGGCCTCGGGCTGCTGGGGCTTTTTGTTCGGGGTCGGGGTTTAAGTACAATTGTTCGGGATCGGGCTGCGCCCTCCCTGGGGGAAACCCTCCCGGCGCCCGGACTCCGGGGCGCAGCACCCTCCCGGCCTTCGATTCACCAGTACAATTGTTCGTATTGTCTTTCCGGTCCCAGTTAGCTGCGGCTTTGTACCAAATGATACTTTTTTATTTTTTTGTGCTTTTTGTTGTTGACAGGTGTTGCAGTGATTGCTATATATAATGAGTAAGCCAAAAGTATAACGCCGTTAGGTGATTGTAATTGTGGCTAGGTCAGCGGATAGAGGATTTATATGGATACGTCCATACCTCCGCTGGCTGCACTCAAACAGGAGGGCGAAATGACTGAGCAGGAAATTAAAAACAACTTATCGACCATCTGGGATGCGCTTCACAGGTTTCGTGAAGATTCTATTCCGTCACAAGGCAGCGGAGTTCATGACTTGACGAAAGATGAAGTTTCAAACGATGAGCAGTGGGACGAGATAGCTGGAGCGATGGCTGAGATAACAGAAGAACTCGGGTTAGACTCGGGTCAACCACACGACTAGAAGGGAGAAACATTTTCATTACCTGACCCGGCGAGAGCCGGGTATTTTTTTGTCCGTGCTGCGGCCCGGCTCCCAGTAACCAGTACAATTGTTCTGGTTGTTCGCTGCAGCCGCTGCGCTGCTGCGGCCCGGCACCTGCTGAAAAAAAATTCTTTTTTTCTTTCTTTTCCTGTTGACAGTGTGTGCAATGATTGCTATCTATATAAGTACAGAAGGAGGGCAAACGCCATGACTTATAAGTATGAAGAAATCAAAGGCCACTTCGTTGACTGGATGAAAGAGCAGGACGCTGAGTGGTTAAAAGACAACAAAGACGATTGGCACCACCACGCTTTCAATATGGATTACTACATTATTGGAACGCACAAAGCTATTGAGTGGATGGGTGACCAAGTATTCAAAATCATAGAAACCATCAAAGAATACGAGCAAGACAACTTTGGTGAGGTAACAACTGACCTGTCCAGCCCTGAGAAGCTGGTCAATATGTACGCATACATTGTAGGCGAACAGGTTGTTAATGAATGGAGGTAGACAAATGAGTAAACTATATTTCGCCTATGGCTCTAACTTGAACAAGAGCCAGATGGCACTTCGTAGCCCCACCGCGAAAGCGTTGGGGTCTGCGTACTTTCCGAATTGGAGGCTAGTCTTTCGGGGTGTAGCCGACATAGAACACGGTGACGAGTACGACCTTTTGCCCGTAGGCATCTGGCGCATTGAAGAAGCAGACGAGGCCGCACTTGATCGGTACGAGGGCGTGAGTTCTGGACTCTATCGCAAGGTGGAGATCAACGGGATGCTTACTTACCGGATGAACTCATCGGGTACATACAGCCCCAGCCGTCAATACTTTGATACTATTCTTGACGGCTATCGGGACTTCGCTTTGGATACTTCCGAGCTATTCAATGCACGGGACAACGCGGGATTTGAGGAGGATCAGCGGATATGGATATAAATTGTTCGGGTTATACTGGGCTGCAGCCAAGTGCTGCGGCTCATTTTTTTTGCCCATTCCCGGGCGGAGCCGGGGCATAACCAGAACAATTGTTCGGGTTTACCGGGTTGAGACCTCGGGTTTACCGGGTCGAGGCCCCGGCAGCACCGGGTTGAATCGGATCGGGGATCGGGCTTCGGGCTTCGGGGTCGGGGTTAGCTGCCGCTGCCAGTAACTGGATCTCCTTTTTTCACGCGCACACGCACGCGCATCCGATCAATAATAAAAAAATGCGAACAATTGTTCTTTTTGTGTTTACTTATGCAGTGATTGCGATTACTACTTAGGAAGTGGCGCAAACGTGCGTCCACAAAAACAGAAAAAAGGTAATGAAAACAATGGCTTATTTAACAAACACAAGCTTTTTGACTGCTGGCGTAGAGCTAGAATTCCACAATAAGCGCGGTTTATTTCGTTCAATTGACCAATGGCGCACGCTTTTGACAGATGCCGGTTTTGATTGGTTGCTGGTAAAATATGACGGTTCAGCAAATGTTGATGTGGAAATTGTCTTTCCGCCAATGCCAGCACATGGGGCTGGCGGTGCAATGGATGATATACGCGCCGTCATGCAATTTATTGAAACCAATGGCGGCAAGGTATCAAAAAAGGGATGTGGCTTGCACGTTCACATTGGCAACCGTGCGGTCAAAGATATTTCACCGGCTTACTATTGGACGCATTCAAAAGGCACAATGGCATCAACCGGCGCATTTTTTATGCCGGTTGATAATCAATGCCATGACGTTATGCCAATGGCGTTAGTGAAAGACGTTCTTATCAGATACGCCAATCAGCAAAACGATGTTGATTTACTATTGCCACCATCAAGACGCGAGAATGGATGCCAAGCGCGTTTCTGCCATTCTATCAGACGCATTGGTGACAATGGGCGCAATCATGATGAATTCAACAATGCGACTAGCGCGAATGAATTAAACCAAATACTAGGCAGAAAATTTGCAAGCGTGTCTCTTGATACATGGGCGCGTGTTGGCACCATTGAATTTCGCCAGCATCAAGCCACATTAGAGATTGCCAAGCTTGAAGCATGGTGCCTGCTTATTGATGCCATGTTTAGGCATTCAGACGTTAACCGCATTGATTATAGCGCGTCGCGTACCGTCCAAACGTCAACACCTGAACAGCCATATCGCAATGGGTCACGCATTGGCATGATGTGGGAAACAATCCGGCGCGATGGTGGCTCAACCGTTGCCGATATATCAAGCGTAACCGGATGGGATGCCGGAACCATTCGCGCAAGGGTATCCGAAATGCGCGCGCAACATGGGGATGACGCAATCATCTGCCACAACATGCAAGCTTATGGTCATTCATACGGTGACAGCCAAGGCAATCATGACCTTAATGGATATGAAGCTATTCAATCAGTAACGCGCACCATTGAAGGCGAAGCGGCATTGTTGCCCGAAAACAGGCTTGGCATTGCGTCAATCTTTGCAGGCTTGGATGATCAAACCTATGAATATCTCAATTCAAGACGTAATGCGCTAAACTAGCGCATTACACAACAACACGATTAGAGGCGCTTGCAGCGCCTCTTTTTTTGTGCGGTAGGTTGCCAGCAGCCGAACAATTGTACGCCATGAGCGCAGCCCTACGGGCGATTAACGCAATGGTTGCAACCAAGGTACCCTATGGACATTTGGCAAATGACAAAATCGGGATGGGGTGGATATGGCACCCCCCTTTTTTGCAAACTTGACAGGGCGATACGTTGCGCCAAGTTCCCCACAAACAACTACCAAAAAATTTTAAAAAAAATTTTATATCATATTTTCCTTGATTGTTTGCAATCTTTGCA
>Ga0209337_1002210_pt1 | contig 14276 bp, 17 predicted proteins | sample LinPmetageLP53_FD_184044 | JGI IMG/M metagenome (GOLD analysis project Ga0209337, IMG submission 184044) | Marine viral communities from the Pacific Ocean - LP-53 (SPAdes) (version 2) | ecosystem: Environmental > Aquatic > Marine > Oceanic | place: Pacific Ocean | collected 2010-02-08
TATCGCTATTTTGAACCAATGTGATGTCTTCTGTTAAAAAATTCGGAGAGGCTAATGGCTCCGACATATATTCAACTAAACAATACGAACTTATACTAATAAATCTACTTTGTGCCATTTCTGTTATTTATTTTTAATCTTTTTGAATCTATGATAATACTCAAGACCTACAATATTTCTAGTTGATGCATTTATTAATAATGTAGAGTTTTTGAAGTAGATACCTCCACCTATTCTAATTGCGCTAGGCTCGTTAACGTTAAGGCTGTTACTTATTCCTCCGCCTAACATAAAACCAAAACTTTTAGTTTTATCATCAGCTATTTTATTTTTAGGTAAGCTGTTTACTGTCATTGAATCTACACTAAGCCAATCTGGACCTATTAACCTAGAATTCCAGAGACCTCTTTGGGTTTCGGTTAATACTATTTCTATAGGAAACTTATTAAAAGTCCAATCACCTTCGTATTTATTATCTATTAAAGAGATTGATCCTGTCCATTTAATAAATGCAGTATCACTTTCAGGATATCTTAAATTTAAGTCTAAACTATTAGAATCAATAGGATCAACCGTAACATCACCTGTAGATCTTTCTGATTTTAAAGATATAACTGTTCTGTTCAACATTATAATATCTTCATTTTGATTTTTTATTCTGCTATATAGTTTGTTGTTTCTTTTCTTAAGCTCCCGCTTTAGATCTTTTTCAGTTTTATAGTTATTTACTAATTTAGCATATTGACCATCCGCTTCTTTTTTTACTTTATCTAATTTTAATACGTGCTTATTTGCTTCTTGTATTTGATCAAACATTTTAGATCTATCATATTGATTTTTTAAATGAGATCCTATCAATAACAGAATAAGAATCACTATTAATCCAATAAGTATTTTATCTTTATTAGTCATATTAATCCATTTTCATGATAGAAATAAACAAGTCCGGGGTTGCTATTTCTCCTGTCTCATCTTCTATTTTATTTATAAGAATAGTTTCTTCAGATTTAAGACTATTTATTGATTCTGATATCGAATCTTTTATATTTTTAAGCCTATCTATTTCTCTTTCAATCTTATTTACTGACTCTTCCGCTTTACAATACTTATCAGCTAGGTAGATCACTTCTTTTTTGTATATTTTAAATTTATTATCCATATTATGATTTTATTCTAACATCTAATGTAGAGTTAAGTAAATATTCTATTCTTCCTAGTCTACTTACAACTTCTCCCATATCAACATTTACTCCCATGGGAGTCTCGTCTTTTTTACCGGATTCCTCTGTTTTATTATTTACGCTAGTATTAGTATTTGTATTATTTTCAGATATTGAAGATACGCTTTCAGGCGTATTCTTATTAGAATCTAAAGTAGTATTAGAGCTTGATGTGTTTGTATTAGTATTATCTATGTTCATAGGAAATACTTCTTTATTTACATTAACATCATTTTTAGATACTTCAGTTAAACTAGTTTCGCTAGTAGTCTGGTCATTAGATGCTGAAGAAGAATCTAATGCATTATTAAGAGAATTGCTATTTATTGTTTCTGAAACATTGGATGTCGCATTAGCTACTTCTACCTTATTAGACGACATAGCGTCTGACATATTCAAAGTAGAGCCTCCTAAACTATTTTCACTTGATTGTGTTGAATTATACTCATTACTTATTTTAGTGTCTTGAGACGATACTTCGTTAATTGAATTAGTTGTTACATCTTGAGACGATACTTCGTTAATTGAATTAGCTGTTACATTTTGAGACGATACTTCAGTGTTTTGATTAGATAAGTTATTAATCGATGCAGCTGGCCCGACAGCCTGGTTAGGGCTAGCTTCTGTTAAGATCTCCCCCGGTGAGCTTGAATTTATAATATCAGTACTATATATAGCTTCATTAGATGTGCTCTCAGAATTATTTATAACTTTACCATCAGATCCAATATCTTCAATTTTAGTTTCTAGATCGGGAGATGTTTCTGGCTCCATTGAAATATCAGACGTCGATATCATAGAGTCATCAGCAGATTCTGATTTTTCAGTAGAATCTGGGTTTATAACACTTGTCCCAATATCTTCTTTAGATGTAGAATCTAAATCATTAATAGGACTGTTTTCTTTTTTCTCATATGAATCTTCTGGGTCGTTAATAACTGGAACTGCAGAGTATACTGAAGGGGCCGATACTAATTCAGATTCGTCTAATCCAGTATCACCCTCTTCTTTAAGTTGGCCTGCCATTTCAATAAATGCTGCATATAAAGCTGAATTATTATCAATACGCAAACCTCCTGGGGAATATATAGAACTATCTTTTAGATTATTTACTCCATATGATAATGCGTCCCAAAAACGATATTCTTTTTTAACTAAGTCATCTATTGAATATAAATTAGCATATTTTTTAAAATATGCCATTATATTTTCTAGAAAGCCATTTGCTCCTAACTCTTTAAATCCTTCTGCCTTAGCTAAATCGGAAGATGCATTTTTGCTTTTCTTTTCAGTTTTTCGTAGTTTTTTATAAAGTCTAGTAATTTTTGTATAGAAATCAGGACCTATTTCCTTAAACTTGTTAGAATTTTCTTTATATATGTCTCGGTTTACATTGCCATCTTCTAGAAATATTGAATTAAATATTTCAAGCATTCCTTTAGATTCTGCTATTTTTGCAAGTTCAGGTCTAAGTTTTAAATATTCTTCATGTTTTGCTTTAGCGATATTATCATCTTCTAATGCCTCATCGATTTCAATTTTAGCGTAATCCTCATATACTTTAATAAACTTATCTAATGCTTCAGCCAATTTAGTTAATTTTTTATTATTTATCTAGTTTTTAGATGAGAAGGTAAATTTACTGCAAACGACTTATTAGACACTGATGTAGTATTAGATTTTCCATTATTAGAAATCGCATCATTACTTTTAGATATATCATCATTTATTATATTTAACATTAGGGAAAAGTCTAACCATTCCATATCTAATACTGTATTCAAATCTTGGTGCAGCTTCACTGCGAATCGAGCGTTAAGCTCCAATAAATTCATTAAATCCACCTGAAATAATGAAAATATCTTTTGTAGTGAAGCTTCCTCCCAAAAAAATATGGTCCTCCAGTCTGCTTTTACATTTTTCACATGATCCTAGCACACGATTTAATGAGGTTTTTTTAAGTTCTTCTATGAATTTATAAACGGCAGTAAATTTAATACCTCCCCATCCGTCATATGAGCTTTTTATTTGGAGTATATTTACATCAGTAAGATCTCTCCAGTCTTTAACCATATACGGAGCTATGCTATAAAACGAATCGTCTATTGATCTTCCTTTTTGTATTTCTTTATTCTTATATCTTCTAAGTTCGCTTAAAACTCCATTTGTTGGCATATAAAATCTTAAAGTTTCTCCTATTTTTTCTGATTCTACTACGAAACATTTCTCTTCTTCAGAATACCATTGCATTAACTCAGGAGGTATGTTAAACCCTATAAGATTTTTACTAGTTACTTGTATTTTATTTATGTGGCCGCACGCTTTACTTTTACATTTTATCTTAGCCATTAACTTATTTTCCATATTTGGAAAAGTAAGTTCGTGTATTCTAAATAATAAATGATATAAGTCTACGTTACATATATCATTTGCGTTGAATCGGTGATTAGTTCCTTTTACTTTAAACTTGATGCATTTATTTAAAATAAAGTTTATTTTTTCCCTAACGTCTATTGGATCGTGCTCATCCATAGTAGACCAGTGCTTTATTTCTTTATTTTTTGCAGACTTAAGAACTATTTCAGAATCAGCTTCATAAAATAAACCTTCAGACGGAAGAAGGCTAAAATTTAGTATTTTCCACGGAGATTCTTCTGCATCAGACATAGAATTAGAGTAAGTGCTAGCCTTACCTAAAGATTTAGATGGCTCTTTTTTATGTATTTCAACTTGCTGGTTTATTCCGTGCTTTTCATCTATTTGATCTAAATGATTGAGCGCACTAGACTCGTCAATATTATCGCTCATATTGAATTGTTTTTATATATTAAACTAGATATTGATGAAAGGTTTTATACTACGATCCTATAAATTGATCAAAGGATTTAGCATAATATTTAGATTCTACAATTTTCTCCATTGAATCAAAGTATATTTCAGTAGTCTTTAACGTTTCTGGATCTTTTATTAAAATTGTAATAGTCTCATTTTTTCGATCTATATCGATATTTTTTATATTACCTATCGATACCTCCCCTTCTTCTGAATCTATAAAGGAATTTACTTTTTTACCTCTTACTCTATCTCCAATATTAAAATAATGTCGAACAACAGAAATAAGCTGATCAAATGGACTTATTCCAATGTCCGTATTTCTAGATAGATCCCTAAGAGGAAGCATTTTTATAGAAATACCAGGAGTAAATTGACTTCTTCCTGTTACAAAATTAAAGTCCCCTTTCTGTCCATAGAAAGGAAGACCTCTCATATCATCTCTATTTTGAAATGCAGTTACTGATGATGAGGACTCATTAATCTTATCCATGAACGTATGACTGTATTCTTTTTCTGTGTCCTAGTATCTTATATGATGCAGGAGCTGATTCTGTAACACCGGCTGCATTAGTCCATTCAAACTTTCTTAACCATATGTCTAACTTAGGATTGTTTATAAGGTAATTAGTAGGATATACTACTACGTCTGCATCTGCGTTATCTATACCCCATATTCTAATATGCTCATTTGCGGGTATATCTACAAATTCGACTTTAAAAATCGGTCCATTTGCATGTCCTATTTTATCACCCGCAAGAGGTCCACCTATTTGATTATATCCTAAAGATGTAGGCTGTCCAGTAGGAATTCTCCTATCAGTACTTATGAATTGTAATTCATAAGATATTGCGTGTGTTAAATTTAATATTTCTATTCCGCTATTTTCCATTATTATGCTGGTGTTTTTCCGTATATAATTAACCCTTTAATGTCGACTTTAAAAAGTGCGCTAGAATTAGTTATCTTTATTCTATTTATTAAGTCAAGGGTGACATTTGACTTAGGATTCGTGAATATTGTAAATAAGTTGTATATCGAATGATCTCTATATGATGCAGCAGCAACGTCTTCGACCGATACTGTAACCTTTTTATTTGAAATACTCAATTCATCTCCGTTTACATCCTTAGTAGGGTATGTGATATATAGCATCAATCCTCTAACATATAAAGTATCTGCAGTAAGAGTTGCTGGAGGTGAACTTACATTAATACCATTATCAAATATTATATGCTCTCCTCCACTAGCTGCTACTTCTATGCTAATACATGAATATCCATCAGCTGGAAAAGCAAACTCGTCTAAGCAGAATTTACCAGTAGTTTTATCCTTTTCAACTATCTTAAAACATTTGTCGTTAAATAATTGAAGTATTGCCTGATCAGATGCTGAATTCTCACAGCATATATTAGTTAAATCTGATATCATTAGTTATTCATATTTTTTTTCCTCCTCTGTAATTCGGGTTTCCTCTAAACTTGCTGCTTCTATAGTTATCTATTATGTCGGATTCAGAGATTCCTTCAAAACTACCTTTAGTTTTACCCCAATAGTTTCTTGCTAATTCTAATTCAGTAGGTTCTTTATTTTCAGCCTCCTCCTTTGGTTTATCCACATAAGACATTAAGCCTTCTCCAGATGGAGGTTCTGTTGGAATAGGAGGTATTATTTCATTTACTACCGAAGAAGGTTCTTCTTTTTTTTCTACCGGTTTTGCTTGTTCCTCTTTAACATCAATCATGCTCTCATTAAACTTTATAAAAAAGTGAAGAGCAGTAAGAGACATTATCGGAAGAGTTCCTCCCTGTATTAAAGCAAGAAGCCTTTTATGTTCAAGTATTCCCCAATCATCTACAATAGGACTTATTAGTTCTAACCATGATCTAAAAGATTCACTTTCTACATTAATATATTCGTATTCAAAAAATACATTACCTATGATTTGTATTGCTGTAACTAGACCGAACAAAAACCATATAGCTTTCTTAGTTCCGCTTAAAGTAGAGGCTGAAACCGAAGCAAGTGCAAATATTTCAATTGCTATTGAAAGATATATCGCCCAACTAAGAGGATTACCTAATTGATACCAACTAACTACATGACTAATTGACATTATAACTACAAGTAAAATAGGAACTAAAAATGAATTCCTAATTATTGTTTGTTTATTGTCGTTGATCCATTTTATCATATTGATAATTATTTTTTAGAATCTTTGTATTTTAATTCGTTTATTGGAATATGGTTTTTATCAGATAACTCCTCTAATTCTAAAAACTTCCACATTACTTTTTCCATAACATCTTCTGCTTTTTCAGAATCTAGAGTCTTCTGTTCTAATATTGATACTACTTCTATTAAAGAATCTACTTTATGAACCATTTCAGAGTTATGTGATTCAATTATTTTATTAGTTTTTGATATTTTACTACTAGTACATCCTCTACCAATAAAACCTAATACGAATATTACAGTTAGTATCTTCCATACGTGTTCTTTTATTGCCTGTGTAATTTTCATAATAATACTTTATTTTATTTATTAGTCTATAAAAAGTTATTTATTAGGTTATATATTCCTATAGAAATTAATCCGATAATAGATGATAAAAATATAGAATCATATATAAATCTAGATCTATTATATGCATTCATTTTAAATTTTACTTCTACTATATATCCGTAAAAGTCTTTATTATATACTCTTTCGTAATCTGCAGATATTGCGTCAAGTATGCCTTCTTTTTCTAGAAAATCTGTATATTTTCTCATTGAATCAGAAACAAACCTGAGCTCAACTGACTCTTGTTCGATTCCATCTGTATATTTTAGTAAATCAGGATTTAAATTAACACCAATATACATTAAACTTTTTTCTAGCTTAATTCCCATTGATTTAAGCTTGCCATCTTTTTCTAGCTCATTTAATATCTTAGAATATCTTAAATATCTAGATAGCTCGACTATTGATTTCTTAAGTATCTTATAGGAATCAATAGGGTTAATGTAACTTATTAATTTTTTCATATATTGAATATATTATTTAATGATTCTTTAAATGAAGGATGAGTGTTTAAAATTTTATCTTTTAAATCTATCCTAACTTTTCTTAATTTAGTCTTTACAGTATTCTCATTAATATCATATCTGCTTGCTATGTTTTTTACCTTATCTTTGTTTATCATTTTATCTATAGCGATATTTTTTAAGAGAGTATCCTCTATCCCATAGATCTCAGATAAGGTTATATTATATAGGTTTTGAAAATCTCCTTCTACATCTGACATATCGTCAGTTTCTTGCATAGTAGACCTTAAAGTAGATCCATTTTCTATATTAACGTAACTAACTTTATTTTTTACATGCAAATAAAATAAAGTTTCATTTCTAGCTATAGTGTATATCCATGTCGTAAATCTACCCCTGTTAAAGTCGAACTTAGATACATTCTTAAAAATCTTTTTAAGAGTCCACTGTAGAGCTTCTTCAGTGTCATCATTATTTTTGCAAAATTTCCAAATGTAAAATTTAAGCTTAGGATAAATTAAAGTGGCTAATTCATTTCTTTCTTTTTCTGTTATTGTGTCGTTAGTAAATTTATAGGCAATTTGCTGAATCCTTCGATTCGCAGTTTTATTAATTTCTTCAAACCCCATTAAGTAGTAATTATTTTGTTAAGGACGTATAGATTATCAGGTAGAAGTAGTGTTCAAGGTTGACTCTAAACGGCACTTTGTTATTATACTAAACTTTACTTATTTTTAAAAAAATTATTTCTTAAATTTTTAAGATGATTTACCGTATCAGAGTTAAATATATTAACGTCAGATTTATCTTGTTTTTTAGAGGAATATCCTGCGTTATTCATACGCCGAAGTTCATCAAAATCCCATGTTGATTTTGTGTCGCCTGAATTAAGATTAAATATTTTTTCTATTACCATTTTTTGATATTTAGGGTCAGATCTTTCATATGTTTCTACAGCAATATCCCAAAATTGACTAGAATCAAAAAGTGATGAAACGTTCACAGATGTCATAGCTAAATCGTCGTTTCCGTTCTGTCCTCTATATATTCCCCCTTTAGATCTACCAAAACATGATAGCTCATTAATAGTTAGCTCATCATTAGGTATTATTCTATTTATTGTTATCATATACTTAAACTTTTCGCAATATTTTAATTTATTAGTCGGACCTAGGCGCAGTCCAGGTTTATATTTTTCAGATGCTTGAGTATGTTTAGTTGCTACTATTTGACCTTGCCAGTAATTATCATTACTAGATAGCCTACCTAGTAATATATCCCCTTTATGGTTTAACTCTATTACTATTCTAGTTTGATCAGGATTAAATATGTTATATATTACATATTCACATGCCAAAGTAAATTCATTAATATCTACACTATTAGATCTGAGGTATCCGATCTGCACGATAGATATAGTATCAGTTTCGTCCTTAATCAAGTGTCTCTTTTTTAATAATTGATTTATAGGAAGAGGGACTACTTTATATATATTTAATATAGAATAATCTCCTCCAATACCGTCAGCAGTATCTATGCTAAATACGTAGTTAGCAGGATCGTTTTTAAAATCTGATATTCCTAATTTAGAATACTTTTCATGGAAGAATAAAGATTCACCTATATATGATAGTTCCTCGCTAAAAGGAATAGATGTTAATTTATATTCCTGTTTAATTATATCAAGACGCTTAAGGTCTCTTGAATTCAGTAATAATTTATCAGATGCAAAAAATTGTAGTCCATATTCCTGATTGAAATCTTCTATAGAGCCAAGATCTGCGATCTTGTCTTTTTTCCATTGCTCGTCTCGCCCTGAGACTTGCCACCAGTCTACTCTCAAAGGAACAAAGTTAGAATCTCTATTTACTGCGTCTTTCCATATTTCCCAAAATTTGTTTTTTCCATTCGGTGTCGATGTTATAATGATTTTACCATTTGGATCTGCTGTAACTGTTGGAAATATCGCCCTATAGAAATCGTCTATATTAGATTCATTTATGTGGGCAAATTCATCAACGTATAATAAGTTAACTGATAGTCCAATACCTGACTTTTTAGTAGTAGTTCTACCTACAATTCTACTTTTAGAGTCAAATTTTATACTACTTGCATTTATTGATTCTATCCCGGGCTTCATATAAAAAGGAAGACCTTCGAGTGAAATCTTAAATTTATCTATTAGTTCTTTTGTTGTAGAAAAGTTATCAGCTACACATAGTGCTGTTTTATCAACATGAAACAATAAATACCATAGCATGAATATAGCAGAAGTTACTGTTTTACCAGTCTGTCTACTTGCCATTAAAATACTTAAATTATTATCGTTATAACTTTTAATTATTTGAGACTGAAAATCTCGTAGGCCACCTGCTTCTTTAATAAGCATCCTACCGTCATTTGTTTGTATTACACAATGGTTAAATGCAAAATAAACCGGGCTGGATTTACACTTAGCTAATTCTTTTATTTCATCAGGAGTATATTCAAATGGAAGTTTTTCTCTTTTAAGACTCATGTCGTTATCTTTAAACGGTGAGTTTTTTAATTTTCTAATATCTTCAACTCCTTCATTTATGTCAGATATTAGTTTATCGATTTTTTCAGTAGTCCATATATAATTATTATTAGATCCAGGATCGCTGCTACTCATTGCTGAAACTCTAGTGGACGCAAAGCCTCCGCTGTTTGACATGATATCTTTCATCGTTAAATTATTTCAGTTAAGTCTATAAATTCGTCGGCGTCGGTATTTCCTTCTACTTCTACATTAATATCAGTATTCTTTAAGAGCGTTAGCTTATTAGTAGGGTCTACTAAATTAGAAGAATCATCTTCTTCTTTAACCTCTTTAACATCTGGAAGTTGATCTATTATATTCTTAGTTCCTACTGACACGAAATATTGACCTTCATTTGGGCTAGAGTTAACCTCAGTGTCATTACTATTTACTGGAGTGTCTGCGTTTAACTTCTTATATGTTTCCTCTAAAAATAGGACATAATTGGCTTGCATTTTAGTGATATTAGCCATTTTGTCTTGTAATCCTCCCATTACTTCCAATAACCTAGGATGAGTATTCCCTCCTGCTATTTCTTCCATCACTTTTATTAAAGCTACTTTTATTGTTTTTAATTGAAACATAAAATTAGATATATTAATAGTATCTAATTCTTTTTTATGCTTAGCGTAATCAGATTCTTCAAATATTCCAATGTCGACGAAGTTTTTTAGAAGAGAGTCTGTTATGCTTCTAGCTTGATCAGTAAAAGTACTACTCATTTCTTCAAAGTCATACTCACTACCGGTTGCTAATTCATCTGCTAATTCAGTATCAATTAAAAGATCTTCGTTGTCTGACGATGAAATATTAGTCAATAACGACTCTATTTCATTTTTTAAGTGCCTTCTATTTTCTTTGCTTATCTTACCTTCTGCCATTTTTAGTTTAAATCTTTTTCGTACTTTTCAAGTGCGGGGTTAGCGAAAATCTTTATCTGTTTTACTGATTCTACCCAGTTGTAAACAACATCATTAAGAGACTTAATGAATTTATCTAGAGTAGGATTAACATCAAACATTTGAGAAGACATAGTATTCTTCATAATATTATCTTTATAATTATATCCTAAGTTAAGACGTTTCTGTCTTCTCTTGTATATTGGTCTATAAATGCTATCTTTTGTCATATAAAATATATTAATTTAGAGTTTAGGTCTAGGCACTATATCTTGTATTTTGATATTAACTGCCCCTAGTGAATCTTCAGATATTCCTTCAGCATACTGATTTCCATATCTGTCAGGGAATCCTCCTCTAATAAGTGGTAATTGATTTTTAGTTATTATAATATCATTAAATTCGTCTAATCCGTTTAATATTGCATTTGGATTTAGCGCCTTGGCTGTTTCATTACGGTCTCCTAAAATAGTTATTGCAACAGAGTCTATTCCGTTAATTTCTTCTAATATCTTTATTAAGTCACTTTTAGGAATTCTTTTTCTTCTAGAATTATTTATAAAATAAGTGGCAATTGAAGTGTAAATTTCATTTTTTATTATATCTGTAGAAACATCATCAAATGCTATGATAGTAGTATTAATCACGTATTTTATTATAACCGGATCTATTATCTTAATATCAGTGGATATTAGCTTACTTCCTGTTTTTTCTAGGTATTTAGATATTTCTATTTTTTGGTGTCCGCTTAGTCTAAACCTATCTAGATCTGCTCCATAATAATCTTGAGAAAAACTAAACGTTTTTTTAATGTTAGGTATTAAAAATAAATTTAATACTCTATCGTCCAGTTCATCTAAATATACGCTAATTAAAGAAAATAGATTTAGTTTTCTAAGAACTATTTCGTAATGATCAGGATTAACTAAAGCAAAACTTTTAGAAGTATTAGGTGCAATTAATCTAGTCATTTCAGAACTTTCAGGATTTGAGCCAAAAAATGGAGCTTGAGTCGTTGCTATGTTTATGTAGTCGTTTAATTCAATTTCTTCACCTAAAAGAGAAAATCCTGTATCTATAAAATTAAATTTAACTTGAGAAGTATCAGTAGTTCTAATATTACCGCCAGGTCCTTCTGTTACTAAATATTCTACTATTATATCAGATCCAGGATTTGGTATTTTACCAAAAGAAGTATTTCCAAAGAATATATCTAGCCCACTAGTTACTCCAGTTTTAGCTATATATCCCTGTCCATTTCTAGGTATATCTAATAATGATTCATATCTTTTCCATTTTTCTCCATTTACAAAAACATTAATATAAAAATTATCTATAAAAAAGTTTTGAGAGCTTCCTATTGAAAAGCTTTCTAATTCTACTCCTCTGGCAGTTACTGTTTGAGTTTCTATAGTTCCCTGTCTGATATTTAACTTAACACCATCATCGTCTCCATTTAATGAAAACTTAACTTCATCCTGAGGTAAATCTAATATATATTGAAGACCGGTGTTTATATTAGTTAATCTTGTTAGATTAGGTATAATTACTAAATCAGTTGGGATTTCTTCCGCGTCATCATTTATAATAAGGGAAATTTCACCTGTTGCTGATACTGCTCTACTTGGGTTATGACCAGCTAAGGACGCGAGTGAGTATATTGAGGTTAGGCGAGTTGCCTCGTTCATGTTTAATTCAGTTATAGAGTCTTCTATATAATAAAATACAAGTTGAGTAAGGTTCTCTATAACAATAAGTATTTGACCGAACGGAGAAGCTGCAGTAAATACGTTTTTGCTCTGGTTAAATTTATTAGTTAAATACTCAATAGTGTCGAGTAGTAAATCTTCAATTGTAACTCTTAAAGATTTCAATACTTTAAAATCTCCTGACTTAGTAGTGTCTTGCATAAATACGCTATCTTTAGTTTATTTATTCATACTTATTAATAATTACTTTATGATTTTTTTAGATAAATAAAATAAATTAATGATTTGTTGATGACCGAGGAATTAGATAACAATAATATATATGAAAAATCTGATATATCTTTTAAATTTGAGTTTAAATCCCCTATTAGAAGAAGGGACATGGCGTCTAAGTTTTCAAACAACATAGGTAAAAAAGTTAAGTGGTTTAAAGGGGTAGATGAATCATACGTCCCTACTTCTAGAGTATATAAATTATCTAATAAGTATTCCAAAGATTCTAAGACTTTTATATTTGAAACTGGATTTATTCCATATAACGAAGCAACTCAAGTAATGCTTAGAGCTATGAATATAATAGACTATTTTGGATATACTGATGATCGTTGCGAAATGTCAGCAAACATAAAATTAAATGAAAAAGGAGTATCTAAAGTAAATAAGCTTAAATTTATAATGAAGCTTAACAGTGAAAATATCTTGAACGAGTGGAATACTAACAACTCTGATAGAAAAAAAGTAAATTACAATATATTAATAGATATAAAAAATCCTTTTATTACGATCTTATCATCTAGATTAGTTGAAAGATTAGATCCTCAATTTTTTAATGTAAGCAAATCTGAATTTTATGGTACTGATTTTTCAAATATAGGAAGAGGATATATTACAACTAATTATATTGGAGGTAAGCAATATCAAACTAAGAAAAAAGAAGCACTTAGTACTATTAATAGGATAATTTTAGCATTTAATGAATCAGTATGCAATAGAAACACTTACACCAGTAAAGAAAGAGCTGACATAGACCACTTATTAGAATATTATAAAAGCACAGTATCTAACACTAAGAACTTTAAAGTATTTAGAGATTCTTATCCTGATATTAAATTGTATGTTGATTTAATGGAGTTTGATCATTTATTTGAGGCACATTACAATAATTTTAGAGATAAGATATTTGAACTAGTATCTAAAGGAGGAATTAATAAAGGGTATATTAATTATGACAACGCTACAAAAAAGATTCAAGTAAAAGATGCGATAATAAGCAATAAAATGCAAATAGACAATGTTGAATTTTACAATTGCGTAATAGAAGCAGACGTCAGAAATTGCCTATTTAATGATTGTGTAATAAAACACTCTAGTTTGAATAACTGCGACATCATTAATAATAACTACATAAAAAACTCTAAAGTCATAGAGTGTGAGTACCAGGGATCTTCAAATGAGATATCTAATAGTTATGTAAATGGCCTAAATTCAGGATTAATAAATGCTGAATTGATTAACTGTATTGTTAAGGACGGAAGATTTACAAGCGAGTCGACAATCGATTCTGATACTATATTATTAAACAAATTATGTGAAGATTAAATCTATTTAATCTTATCAATGATATCCACTAATAAATAAAATAAAATATAGTATATTAGATGGCTGTATATTCAGGTTTTGAAGATATCAGGACTTTAAGTAACGCGAGTTTAACTTCAATAATTGACGTAACTAATCTTAATTTCAAGGGCATATCTGAATCTAATTTAGAGTTTCTAAATAACGTAAGTTATAATGAAACATTAAACGAGATGACACTGAATAGGGGTACGTTCACCTATTCAGATATAACAGATAAATTATCTCTACTTTCAAGTGGAGTTGCTACTTTTACAATAGATTCTTCAGGTAAAGCTGTTGGTAACGAATTATTAGTTAGTGTATCTGAGTCTAAAAGACAAAGATTTACTGATTTTGAAGATTATCCAGCGGTCGGAGTTCCCGGAGAGGTAGTATATACCGGAAT
>Ga0209337_1002211_pt1 | contig 14275 bp, 7 predicted proteins | sample LinPmetageLP53_FD_184044 | JGI IMG/M metagenome (GOLD analysis project Ga0209337, IMG submission 184044) | Marine viral communities from the Pacific Ocean - LP-53 (SPAdes) (version 2) | ecosystem: Environmental > Aquatic > Marine > Oceanic | place: Pacific Ocean | collected 2010-02-08
ATCCTTATTCAGCTTTAGCCGCTTGGTTTAAAACTGACGAAGGAATGGAGATTTACTCCAATATTGAAAAAAGATTAAATTAATCTAACTGTAGATGCGGTCGCTCTACGGGGCGATCGTAAACTACAAAATTAAATTATATGGAAAATAAAATACAAGGTTTTGGAGATTTAGTTGAAAAATTTACAAAATTAACAGGTATAAAAAAAGCGGTAGACACCGTTAGTAAAGTTACCAAAAAAGATTGTGGATGTAAAGAAAGAAAAGAAGCTTTAAATAAAAAGTTTCCTTTTGATAATAAATAAAAGAAACTATGGCTATAAGTGTAGATACGGTATATCAAAGAGTTTTAGCGTTAGCTAATAAAGAGCAGAGGGGTTACATAACACCTCAAGAGTTTAATCTATTTGCTAACCAAGCGCAGATGGAAATATTTGAGCAATACTTTTACGACCTTAATCAATTTAGAAGAGTGCCAGGTAATGATACCAACTACGCTGATATGGTTGAAGTGTTAGAGCAAAAAATACAAATATTTGAATATTACTTCAGTCCATTCGTGACAGCCAACTGGGAGGACCCTAACTTAGATGGGGAGTATTTTTTAGATTCGTGGGGTGATGAGGTGTATAGAATTAGTCAAATAATTGTAGACGGTAAAAACGTTGAAATTGTAAATTCAAAAGACTTTAATAACTTTGCCAACTCACCGTTAACAAGACCAACAAACGATAGGCCAATAGCTACTGTAACTAAAATGGGTGTGGCTGGATCTGGTAGTAATGACAGTATATTGAGAGTGAGTAAGCTTGGTAGTCTTGAAATGTGGTATATAAGGAAACCAAGCGTTGCGGTTTGGGGTTATACGGTGCTTGCAGGTGGTTTATCCAATGTAGATGCGCTTTATAATGCCACCACCTCTGTGGATTTTGAGCTGCACGCTTCTGATCAAGGAGAACTAGTTAACAGAATACTAGCTCTAGCAGGTATTTCAATACAAAAACCAGAATTAACGCAAGTAGCTGCTGGATTAGAACAGGGTAAAGTACAACAAGAAAAACAATAAATAAATGGGATTATTAAACGGAACACCTACGGATTACTACAATGGCGACGAAAGTGAATTTGGTAATTATCAATTTGTTTCTTTAGAAGATATAATAAATCAGTTTATGATTATTTATGTTGGAGAAGAAAAGATAATTTCTAAAGCTAAAAGAACTGACGTTGCTTTTCACGCACAAAGAGCATTAGCTGAGCTTTCCTTTGACACTTTTAAATCGTGTAAGTCCCAGGAGGTTTTAGTACCAGCCTCACTTCAAATAGTGCTTCCGCACGATTATGTTAATTATACTAAAATTAGCTGGGTAGACTCAGTTGGCGTAAAACACCCGCTATATTACACTAACAAAACCTCTAACCCTATAGCCCCTTTGCAAGATGATAACGGTGAGTTTAAATTAAACCCAATAGGAACTTTAACGCTTGCTTCCAATGTTGTTGTTTTAGACGGGGACTATAGTAATATATTGATGAATGGTATGAGGGTTATTAGCCCAAATCTTAAACCTGCTAGTTACATACACAAGGTAACAACCACAGCGGGTATCACATCAATAACTCTAGAAAACAAAAATGGAGACGCGGATAAAAACGCTCTTGCAACTACAAACGAGCAGCTATTAATCACTAGGATTCAGTATTCGGGTAACGATTTGATACCAGCGCGTACAACTTTAACTGAAACAACAACCACAGCGGCGGCGCTAATTGGAGATACACAATTAAACTTAACGAGCGTTACTGGCCTTGAGGTTGGTATGCTTATAAACCACCCGGCATTTGTTAATAATAACGACGTTGAAGAGGGCGATGGTTCTATAAAAATAATAGGAGTTGGTAGCTCTACTGTTGAGCTTTCGCACCCGGCTATTGAAGATGTTGCTCTTGGTGATACTGTTGGTTTTATTTCAAACGTCAACAGGTCTACAACGTGGGAAAGCTATAAGTCTTCAACGCCATCTGATATTAACGATGATTATGAAGATGATACTTATTGGAGAATGAATGGTAATAGATACGGTTTAGACCCACAACACGCTCAAGTAAACGGATCTTTTTATATAGATTGTAATTCTGGTAAAATACATTTTAGCTCTAATATTTCTGGAAAAACTGTAATTATAGAATATATAAGCGATAGCCTTGGAACAGAAGAAGAAATGAGGGTCCACAAGTTTGCTGAAGAGGCAATGTACAGATGGATAAATCATGGTATTTTAGCGGGTAGAATAAACACTCCAGAATACTTAGTAGCAAGATTTAAAAAAGAAAGATTTGCAGCGGTTAGAACGGCTAAACTAAGACTTTCTAACATGAAGGTTGAAGAGTTAACTCAAATTTTAAGAGGTAAATCTAAACAAATAAAACACTAGTTAAATGCCAGAAATTAAACACCAGTTTACTAAGGGGAAGATGAATCTAGATCTTGACGAGAGATTAGTTCCTAATGGAGAATACAGAGAGGCTTGGAATATACAAGTGTTAAATTCAGAAGGATCTGATGTTGGTACTGTTCAAAACCTAGCTGGAAATTTTGAAATACCTGGTCAAACAACAATTATAAATAACGACCAATATAAATACACTAGCATAGGTTCTATAGCGGATGAAAAAAATAATGACTTATATTGGTTTATAAAACCTATTTACAGGGAGATTGGAACTGGCTATCCTTTTGAGTTTTTTGAAGGAGCTTACGGTGATTTAAACTATTATTTCTGGAAAGTCAATGCTCTCAACTCGGATATTGAGACGGATTTATGGAAATGGACATGTGCGGGTTCAGTTCCTTGTAAACCGCAGGTGGAAACAACTATCGGGCAAGATATGATAATTAGTCTATCTCCACTAGAACCGGTACTTGTTGATCAATTTGAGGTTATTTGCGAGGCTGGATTAACTGTTGCAAATCTTCCAGATGTTACAAACTCAGCATTTCCTTTTACTTTCAATGTAAATGACAGCGCCGTAATAGATGTTGACGTCACAGCGTTCAACGCTCTAGATGTTGGTTTTATTTTAGTAGGTTATGGTGTTACCACTACTCCGGCTGGTGCAAACCCTACTGTTGTTGGTGTAGGCCCTTGGATAGAGGTAGTAGGCAAGCGGGTTAACGGTGGTAATCACGAAATAGAAGTTAAACTAAACGATAATTCAATCGCAGCTATAACCGCTTGGGATAACTTGTGGAATGATATTCTTAGTAATGGTACTGGAATACCGGGTTTAATTAAAGCTTTTTACTTTCAAAATAAAGTTCCAGCTGCTAACTTTAGGAGTGTTGAAAATATAACTGGCATCAACATTGTTGATGATATGTTGTTTTGGACAGACAACCATAATGAACCTAAAAAGATAAATATTGAAAGATCCACAATGGGGACAGACTCTTCTGGATTGTTTCAAACAAGAATAGTAAACGAAAGTCACCCACACGAAGTGCTAGCGCCAAATTCTTTAGGTAGAATAAAAGAACGCCACATCACTAATATAAAAAAATCTCCTAACAGCCCGCTTGCTTTAGAGTTGAAGACTAGAAGGGAGAAAAATCAATTTTTTATCAACTGGATACTACACTTTAGGGTGTATACGGGTATTATAACGACAAACTCTAACGTAGCACCTCAATCAACTACTTCGGATGACGTGTTAGGTATTGAGTATCCCGGATCAAACGTGTTTGATGACACTATAACAAATTTAAGTAATGTAAGTAAAGGTGATTTAATTCAAATTAAAGTAAGTGATGATTTTGATGGCACGTTAAGCGGTGGTGGAAATGTTAGTTTTCAGTGGGAAATAGGTGATACGCTTGTTTTGAAAGAGTACGATGAAGATAACTCAATGCCACCTCCTTTACCTATACTTAACTATAGGTTAAAGTGTAAAGTAGAAGACATCACCACTCAAAACATTAGCGCTGGTGGTAGTGTTGTTGTGGATTTGAGAATAGTAGATCTAGACGGTACCCCGCCTTCAGCAGATAATGGAGATTTAAGATATCTTGTAGATATATATGATCGTGAAGATAAGATTTTTAAATATAAATACCCTAGATTTAGTTACAGATACAAATATGAAGATGGGGAATATTCTTCCTTCGCACCATTCACGCAAGTGGCATTTGTACCTGGTGGCTTTGATTACCACCCTAAAAAAGGTCACAACTTAGCTATGGTAAATAGGATAAACCATGTAATAGTCAAAAACTTTAAACCTGACAATATACCTTTAGACGTTACTGAAATCGAATTATTATACAAAGAAGATTCGTCTAACTCTATATATATTGTAGATACTATAAAAAACAACGATGCCAAAACCCTCGTCCAGCCTGGTTTTGATCTTCCATCTAGTTTAAACCAGCCTAAATTTAACCACTGGGAAGCTAATGCTTATAAAATTGACTTTGAAGAAGTAAGATCTGTTTTACCTGAAAATCAATTATTAAGGGTGTATGACAATGTTCCTAGAAAAGCACTTGCGCAAGAAGTTACCGGCAGCAGAATAGTATACGGTAATTACGTTCAAAATTTCGACCTAATGAGCTCCGTAAATCCTTTTGAAGGTTTTTACCCACAATTTAAACATTATTTAAACTCTTTCCCAAACCTCACATACTTACAAGGCGCGCAAGGTGATTCGAATCCAAAAAGATCAATAAAGTCACTAAGAGAATACCAGTATGGAATTATATTTATTGACGAGCATGGTAGAGAAACGCCTATAATAACAAGTGAAACAGGTTCTTTTGATGTGGATAAATCTTTTTGTGATAAGAACAATAGACTGTCTGTCCAGATGGAGGGTGCACCACCTAGCACTTTAGTTTCGCCTTTTAAATATTTTAAATTTTACATAAAAGAAGTATCTGGCGAATATTACAATCTCGCTATGGATCGTTGGTACAATGCTGGTGATGGTAATGTTTGGCTTTCTTTCCCATCAGCAGATGTAAACAAATTGGTTGTAGATGATTTTATAATACTAAAAAAAGGTGCGGAAAGTTATGATGCGGTTAAAGAACCGGCAAAGTACAAGGTATTAGCGATAGAAAATGAAGCTCCAGATTTTATTAAAAAAGAATACTGGTTGTTAGACACTCAAGTAACTATAAATAGTGTTAACTCAAGTGGTAACCCATTGGGCCCACTGGGTGTAAATACTATAACCAACCAACCGACAATCAACGCAAAAGAATTTGAACTAAACTATAATGCCTATCACCAAACTAGTGGAAGTGATCTTCATAACCAATTTAAAGAGGCTAAGGGAGAGTTGTATGTACAGTTTAGTGTTGGTAATCAAACTACAGAAAAATACAAAATAAACGCGCTTACAACTGATTTAGAACTTGACACAACTGGAAATCCTACTAACCCCGTGACCGCTAAGTACTACATTACATTAGAGGACAATTTAGGTGAAGATGTTGGTATGATTTTTGATACTTTCCCGCCTAATGAAGTTGTTGTGGGTGCTAAAGTAAAGATTTTTAAACAAACCAAAGAAAACAAAGCAGAATTTGATGGTAGGTTTTTTGTTAAAATATATACTGATGATATTTTTGGTAAATATATTCAATCTTCCTACGATCCAACAGATAATGTAACAGACTATTATGTTAGCAGTTCGATAAAAACCGCTTACATGACTCATAACCACAAGATTTTACACGATGGTTTTGACGTTGATGATAGTCCCACTGCATATTACACAGACTCATCGGGTAACAGGTACCACCCTGGATGTGGTTTTCCGCTAGGACTAATTACACATGGAGCCGCTGGACAAGTGATCGACAATACATCTCAAGTTCAAACAACGTATTGGTCAGGAGTAACTTTGAATAGTTATAACGCATACTCCCAAGTGCAAAAACCTCAGTTTGCCTACGTGTATTCTCAAGGCCCACCAGAAGACCCAGATCCAAACAATGTCGGAAAAATTGGTCTTAGACACTACGCTCCTTTTTTTAGATTATATACCCACGCTAGCGATGCTAGTCAAGTAGACTTGACAGAACCTGGAACGGGTGCATCACAATGGATGGATGTTGAAATGGATATTGGTTCTCCTACAAACTGGCCCAACAATACATTAAATGATTTAAACCCTCTCTACAAGTTCGAAAACACTTCCGTTCCAGATGCTTGGACTAAGGAGTATACAATGTATACTGGTATTACAAGGAGAAAATGGTGCACAACCAGGCAGGGAACTTCAGTAAGCCTTGCAAGTGTGTCTTGGTTTGGAAGTTCTTCCACGACGCTAGTTGATGGTTGGCTACAATGGTTCATGGCTCACGACGGGTATAAGAGAGAAAGTGATAGAAATAGTAGAGACACAGAGGTTTGGTATATTAACGAGGGTCCATATGCTGGCCGTGAGTGGAGTGGTGATACCTTGGGTTTTATGAATAGTATTTGGCACTCGGGTACTTACATAGGTGCAACTGGTCTTGGTTCTGGTGATTTTTTATCTGGTATCAGCCTAACTCCAAGTGGGGTTGATTTTAATCTATCTTTAGGTGGTATAGACTATGTTCCAACTGCCGATTCTGATGTTAGTTTTCCTCACGCGGAGGGAGGTTCGACTAATGAATTGAAGATAGTTGATTTATTTGATATTGGTGGTAATAATCAAAACTATCAAGATAGCCAAACTGAGGATATCGTAAACTCACTGACACCAAGTCAGTATTTTAGATTTAAAGAAGATCCAAATCAAACCGCCTACAACATACAAGGTGTTGAGACAAGAAATTTACTAAACTACGCTGACTCCGCTCTAATGCTAGGTACCTATAGACAATATATGCCTACTAGTATTTTTTCAAATGCTGCCGATATTGAAGATTTAGATATTAGTCAGCAGATGTTGCTACAAATCAGTGTTGGCTCATGGCCTTCAAGTGGTAGCTTTTATGGTCCATACCACTACACTAGAGGAGAGTTATTATCGTGTAATTTTAGTAAGAACTGGAAATTATCCACGGTAAACGCTGACTACAATAACCAAAACGTGATACCTTGGAATCCAGTTGGTGGGGTTGGTCCTATCGCAGGTGGTTCTGCTTGTGATATTACGGTTAACTCCCACGAGAATACAGGTACTGAAGATTTACTTACTTCTGAATACGTTGTATATACTGACAGTACGTTGGATGTAGGTAATAACACCTCTTTAGAGGTTGGTATGATAATTACTAAGCGCACAACAAGTGGTGGTAGTTCTACGTCTTTCACTAAAAACATGGCTAGTACAAACGCTAACTCAAGTTTCATATACTTACAGGTTTTAGACATTGTGCCAACAAATACTTTTGGTACTAAAATTATTTTAGGTGGTTATATGAGACCTCTCTTAAAGATGGACGCTATAGCATTTGCTGAAGACGATGTGCTTAGATTTAGACAGGCGAAAATGAATGGTTATAGTAGCAACTCTGTTAGAAAAATATTTGAAAGCACAAAAGCTGACACTGTAAACTTTGACACCGGAAACATTACACATCAAAACTCTTGGAGAGCCGTTGAATATAATATAGAGTTTTTATCAAAAGTAGAAATTGATGGTTCTATACTATCAGAAAACCCAGCTGTGTGGGAAACCGAACCACAAGATTTGCCAGACCTAGATATCTACCACGAGGCTAGTGGAAGAATACCTATAGATCTTAACGAAGATCTTACAAACGATTTTATCCCAACGAAGTATGTGTGGGATCCTGATTTACTAGCATCATTCGCAACTACACCTTCCCCATACAGAAATTCAATGCTTGGTACTTTTCAATCGGTTCACAACCCGCACGGTTCTTATCAAAACTCCGAAATAATTACGCCTATAACAGGTTACGCACCCGGAGGAAACCAACTCAACGCAGTAATGGGTGCTGAGATAGTAAAGGTTAACGGAAACGAACTAACAATGAACTGTAGCACTCCAGGCGCTTGGGGTGGAGTAACCCTAATACCTGGAGCCAATATAAGTATTAGAAGGCCAGATATGACCATATTTGAAACAAGTGTTATAGCGCACAACATTAACGCTACTGGCAATATGACGCCTTTGTTTGATACAACCATCACGACTTCTGGGCAATTAGATATCAACAATCCAGTTAAAATAGTAATAGACAGTAGAACGTGGAATAGCTACCATGACTTAAACTACCACAATTGTTATTCGTTTAATAACGGCGTTGAATCTAATAGAATTAGAGACAATTACAACACTTCTTTTATCTCTAAGGGAGTTAGAGTATCCACGGTTGCGGATTCCTACAAGCAGGAGCGTAGAGAGTATGGTTTAATATATTCTGGTATATACAACTCTATATCTGGGATGAATAGTTTAAATCAATTCATTCAAGCTGAAAAAATTACAAAAGATATAAACCCAATATACAGTAGCATTCAAAAGTTATATTCTAGATCAACAGCTGATGGTGATTTAATAACTATTTGTGAAGATAGAGTGTTAAAAATACTAGCAAATAAAGACGCTGTATTTAATGCTGATGGAAACATTAACCTTACTTCTACTAACAACGTGTTAGGGCAAGCCATACCTTACGCTGGTGAGTTTGGTATATCTAAAAACCCAGAATCATTTGCGGCATATTCTTATAGAGCTTACTTTACCGATAGAGCGAGAGGCGCTGTTTTGAGGTTATCAAAAGATGGTTTGACTCCTATATCTGAAGTTGGTATGAAAGATTGGTTTAGAGATAATTTAAAATTGCAGGAAGATGACTTTGGGATAATTGGTAGTTTTGACGAGCGTCAAGGGGAGTATAATATAAGGCTAAACCCTAGAGGGGATGGTGATGTTGTTGTTAGTTATAGTGAGAAAAATAAAGGTTGGAGTAGTTTTAAAAGCTTCAGCGCGATGGAAGGTGGTATTAGTATGGGCAACGATTATTTCACGTTCCGCCATGGTAGAGCTTGGATTCACCACGCTCCTAGCGACCTAGTTGACTCTAACGCGTTTTATGGTAATCCTTATTACTCTAGTATAAATGTTTTGCTGAACGATAATCCTAGCGCTGTTAAGAGTTTTAAAACAATAGGGTATGAAGGTAGCTTGCCTCTTGCCACTAACTCTGGTTACGCGTCAAATATAAACTATCAACAAACAGCCGTTTCTAATGGCTGGTTTGTGAATAGCATGCATACTGATCTGGAGCTTGGTGGTAGCGTATATTTTACAGAAAAAGAAGGTAAGTATTTCTCAAACGTGAGAGGTAGTGACGATGTGGAAACGCCAGACATTAATCAATTTACCTTTCAAGGAATAGGTACCGTTGCCTTAATTATCGATATACCATAACATTAAATAACACAAATATGTCTTGTACTCTTTCTGATTTTCAATATGCTTATTTTATGGTGGGACCGACTGGCCCAACGACTTCCATGTTTCAAATACATTGTCAAAACCCTACTATTTTTACTACAGAGAATTTTTGTTTAGGAAATAACACCAATGGTTATCCAGTTTTTTCATGGTACATGTGGGGTAAGTATCAGCAGTTTGGATGTAGCTGGTTTGATAATAGATTAAACCATTGGAACGCTCAATTAGCTAATATGAACCCAAATCCAGGAAACCAACAGGGGTACGCGCACTACCAACACAAGCAAGCTAAAATTGCACAATTTGAGTATTTAAAAGTTACCTGCGGATGTGGACCTCCAGTAGCCCCAAATAACAACGCTAAAACAAAAAAACAAAGAACAGCTGATATTAAAAAGAAAATTAATAAAGTACAATTTGACAACAGCGTTTTAAACAGTATAGGTGAAGACAGATCTATTAATATTTACGGTGATGACTTTGGTGCGGTTGATATTATGGTGATAGATGGTGATGGAAAATATTATAACTTTAAAACTAAATCTTTTACAACACAAGAGTATTCTTTACGCGGTTTAACTTTATCCGGCGGAAGTGCTAGTGTTATGGTTAATTTTCCAAAAGTTGCCTCAGACAGCAACTACACTGTAACGGTTTTAGCGTCATCTAAACACAACACTATTTACAATAACAGTGTTAGTAGATCACTTTCTTATTCTAAAAAACTATATCAATATGTAAAGAATACTTTAACATTCCAAATGGGAAGTATATTAACTTTATCTGGCTTTACTGGATTTGATGGTGCTACTAACAATTTTACCGTAGATGTTACAAAACACAAAGACTCTGTAAAATATCCTTTTACAATTGTAGGTACCGCAGCAGCTACTCGACCTTTTTACGTTTTAAATAATCCTACTGAAGATATGATCGTGACAAAAGGAGAGCGTACTATTGGAAGCGACGCAGTTGAAATAGAAACACGTGATGGGGAGAGAGTTGACAATTACAAGTGGCCAGTTAATAATATTGTTGGTCTTAGAAGCGGTATGAGAGTAATAGGTACAAACGTAACGGCTGGTACAGAAATATCTAACTACGAAGACATTGCGTACTCGCAAGACGAACAAAGTAAAAAGATAGTTAATGCACTTGAGGCTAGCACACAAGCTACAGCAGCTCCAACTATTACTGATGAAAGAGTAACCGCTCAAGCTGGTAACGTTGTATTTAACAAGGCCCAAGCATCAGCGTTGGCAGACGACGTGGTTGGCGTGTATGCCTACGGAAATGATAATATAAAATCTTTTACTGGATATGATATTAGAGTGACAAACATTAAAGCAACGATAACAAAACCAACAACAACAACAACAGAAGCCACCAGTGCACACGCAACAATAGCTGTTGCTGACAAACAAGGTGTTATCAATAATATATCTAGAGTTAGTGGTATTGGTATTAATTCTTCTGTAGCAAACCCACTCATTACAACTGGTGGTAATTCTGACGGAGCTGGTGATTGGATCATGGGCGCTGTTCAAACTCTAGAAAATGGTGTTACACTTACCGTGGAAAACACAGGTAACATCATCACTGTAACTGGTGAAATTGAAATAAAAGAAGTTGGAGAGAGTGATGTTGTGATTACTTTGGATATACAACAATTTTTAGCAACTTCATAATAATTAAAAAATAAACAAATGGCTTTTCCCTCAACCTCTCCAAATACCCAAGCTGGCTTTATGATTACAAGCTCTCTGAACGCTTCTCTACAGGTGGGTGATTTAATATACTGTAATTGCCAGGCTTCCACTAGTGCCAACTATGCTGTTAGTACTGTTGATCCACTTGTTTTGGGCGAGGTAACAGAGATGGCTCCAGATGATGTAAATCAAAATTGGAATTGGATAGGTATACAGTACACGGGGATTTTCACTGGAATCAACATAACAGCTCCTATTTCTGGCTGCACTACCGACAATTTATTTTTAACTTTTGCTAAAAATAATTCTGTTAATAAATCATCTCTAAAGGGATACTTTAATCTAGTAAACTTTCAAAACAATAGTAAAACAAAAGCAGAGTTATTCTCTGTGAACTCAGAAGTTACTTTGAGTAGTAAATAACAGCATAAAACTGTAATAATAAATATACAAAAATAAATTATGTTAGAATTCATTGAAATATTTCTTTTTGGATCAAATGATCCAAACACACATCAAGCCTTTATTGGAACAGCTATGGTTGTTGGTGGAATAGCAAAAGGCCTTATGGGTTATGATTGGGGTGGTAAAAGAAAAAAGGCTTTAGCAAAATCTAGAGCGGCGTTTGAAAAACAAAAAGATGTTTTTAGAGGTTTAGATACTAGTAACGCTTTTGCGGGTTTAGAAAACAAATACAGCAACATGGAAAACCAATATGAAGGGATGGAGAATACTTTTGAGGATTTAACAGTAAACCAACAGCAAGCTAGGTTTGAAAGGCAATCATTTCAAAGGTCTCAAGCAAATATAATGCAAAATCTTAGAGGTGCCGCGGGAGGAAGCGGTGTGGCTGGTTTAGCTCAGGCAATGTCAAATCAAGCCGCTACACAAGCGCAAAGACAATCGGCCTCTATTGGAAGACAAGAAGCACAAAATAAACTATTAATGGCACAGCAAGCTGCTAAAAACGATCAATTACAAAGAGGTGAAGCGGCAAGAATTGACTTGCAATCAAGAAAAGGTGCTAGTGATTTGGATCGATTAAAAGCACAAGGTGAGTTAACTTCTATGCAGATGGAACAAAGTAAACAAAGTACTTTATTAGGTATGGATGCTCAGTCTGTACAAGGGGCTCAAGCGGCCGTTCAAGCTGGAAACCAAATGATGATGAGTGGTATTAGTGATGTTATAGGTGGTGTTGGTAAAATGGAAGGGGTTGGACCATCATTTGAATATTAAAATTAATAAATATAAATTATGGCACAATTCGGAAAAGCAGACGTAGGATTAATAAAAGCAACAGCTGGCGCTGAACAAAGTAAATTTGTTGATGACGATTTAATGATGGGCATGGCTATCAGTGGGTTTGTTGATTCTTTAAATAAAAAAGCAGAAGTTCAAGCTGGTATTCAAGCTGGAATTAAAAAAGATATAGACGACAAGTTTGGAACAACCTCAGCTAATTTACCAACTCAGTTTTCGGAAAACTTAGTGGAGTTTGTGCCTGGTATGAAAAATAGTTATGCTGGCGTTAGTGGCAACGACATAATGGGTAAACACAAGCAATCACAAATCCTAACAAACCATGATGATTATTTAGTTGAGGTTGAGGGTTTGGTAGGTACTATTAAGGCCAATGCTGATGGTAAAGCTGTGGATGGTGTTGGTCATAATACTAAAAGTAGTTACTATTTAGATCAAATGAAAGCTGAAAATTATCAAGTTTTTACAGCTTATGATAAAGACGGTAAACCTTCACCAAACGTAGCTGTGCCAATGAAAACAGAACCTAGATTAGATGGTTTCGAGTTTGAGTATAATGGTACTAAAATGACTTTAGCGGATTTAGATGGAAAAACATTTACTACTCCCGGTGAAGAAGACACTATTGGAAATGCTTCTGCAAAAGCCCGAGCAGCATACGAAACGGCTTCTAGCGGGTATAACGAGTGGAACTCACTTGAAGATAAGATAGATGGACGACCTAACCCAGCTAAATATCAAATATATAATTCTAAAACATTGCCTAATAGAGAATCAAACAAAGATAATGCAGCTGCTGAGCTGGGTATATATAATAAAAACGTTGGCTTATTAAAAGGTGATAGTGATCATAACAATATTGCTGATGCTAGTACGTATGGTAGCCAGTGGAAAAACCAAGTTGATGGGTATAGTGGTTTAGATTTACAACACACTTTGTTTACAGACGCTAGTGATGATGATGTGGATAATTCTTATGGTGATCTTTTTGTAAATCAAACAAGTAAAGATCCTAACATGTATAAAAATGATAAAGACGAGTTTATAAGCTTCAATGTCGGTAATGGAAAGTCTATACAGTATGGTGATGACGATTGGAACATGCGTACTGAAGCAGAGCAAAAAAGCTTATTAGAAATGCATATTAGAGGCGGTCGTACAGATGGTAGTTACAATCCTGACGAGAACTCTGATTTTCACAAAGATGGTTATGCTAACTTTATGGGTAACGTAACTAGAGATGCTGCTTTAATAAAGCAAAGAAATTACTTTGAAAACAAAGGTATGTTTTTTGACAATGGTGATGGTAATCCCGTTAATAGTGCGGAGGTGCAAATGAATAGAAAGCAAATTGCATACACTGACCACAAGTTTAATTCAGCTTTTCCAGAGCGTTTACTTGGTGGAGAGAACTTTAATGAAAACTTAACCGCTAGCGGGAGTATTGGGAAAGCGCTGCTTGAGGAGTTTCCAAACGCCGATTTATCATTTATTGGTGGTGGTATGATAGAGGTTCCTAGTGTTGATGGAAAAGAGGTTACACCATTTAATCTTAATGGTCCTAGCAAAAAACAAGAGTTAAAAAGGTTGAAAGAACACCTGCAGAATTACAAACTTACTGACGTTGAAAATAGTTTAGCTAAAAACATGAGTAATAGTACTAAAGACGAGGATTGGAAGAAGATGCGAAGAAAAGGTTTTAACTACCATCCTCATGGACAAACTACAAGTGATTATTTGCAATTTGAAGGCAGTACTGGGAACATCGTTACAGGAAAATTACAAGTTAACGGTTATGACGAGGAAACTAAAATGTGGAAAGTTACAGATACAAATGGAGTTACCCACGAAGTAGACGAAGATACTCTTTATCCAAA
>Ga0209337_1002212_pt1 | contig 14274 bp, 12 predicted proteins | sample LinPmetageLP53_FD_184044 | JGI IMG/M metagenome (GOLD analysis project Ga0209337, IMG submission 184044) | Marine viral communities from the Pacific Ocean - LP-53 (SPAdes) (version 2) | ecosystem: Environmental > Aquatic > Marine > Oceanic | place: Pacific Ocean | collected 2010-02-08
AAAGAACTAGGCATTAGCCCAAAGTATATTCTTGACAGAATAAAGTCAGAAGCCGACAATGGAGAGAAAGCTGATGTTAGATTAAAAGCATTATTTAAACTTTCAGATATTCTTGACTTAGAGGATAAGTCGAGTACAAAAGTAACACAAGTGACGGGAGCGTTGTTTCAAGGGTTCAGCGATGATCAGATAGATGCAGTAGAACGTCCAAAGGAGATAGAGGGATGATACATTGGTTACAATCATTAGCAGAGAATGGGTTTGACGTATTCCATGCCGTATACGTACCTGTTATACTTATAATGTACCACTACTTACTTAGGTGGTATTTAAATATAAAATTTGATAGTTTGGAAGATAAAATAGATAAGTTATAGTTTTTGACTTGTAAACTGTATTTTCTGTATAATAAGCTACATTAAATGGCAAATATTAATACAAAAAATGTATCAAAGGCTGAAGAACAACTAGAATTAGCCAGAAAAGACCTAGTAGCTTTTGGGAAACTATTTCTCCCAGAAGATTTTATGCGTTCAGAGACTCCATTCTTTCATTATGAAGTAACTGACGCATTGATGAATAAGGAGAATAGGCAGTTAGCCGTTATTTTGCCAAGAGGTCATGGTAAAACTGTTTTGACTAAATGTAACATAATGCACGACTTTTGTTTTACTCAAGAGCCTCTATTCTATGGATGGGTCGCTGCATCATCTAAAATATCTGTACCAAACCTTGATTATATAAAATATCATATTGAATGGAATGATAAAGTAAAGTATTATTTTGGCGACTTAAAAGGTAAAAAATGGACAGAAGATGATATCGAACTCTCAAACGGGTGCAAACTTATCTCTAAGTCAAACCTTTCAGGCATTCGTGGTGGTGCTAAACTCCATAAAAGATACGATCTTATTGTGTTGGATGATTTTGAAGATGAAAATAATACTATTACCCCAGAATCCAGGTCGAAGATCTCGAATCTTGTCACAGCTGTGGTCTTTCCAGCTCTCGAACCTTCAGACGGACGTCTTAGAATTAATGGTACACCTGTCCACTTTGATTCGTTTATTCAAAATATACTTGTTGGACATGATAAAGCAAAAAAAGAAAAAGAAGCATTTAGCTGGAAAGTAATTACATATAAAGCTATTATGAATGATGGTACTCCCTTATGGCCTAGCTGGTTTGGACATAAAGAAATGGAACGTAAGAAAAAGTTTTATTCAGATTCTGGACAGCCACAAAAATTTTATCAAGAATATATGATGGAGGTGCAAAGCTCGGACGACGCAATATTCACAAGAGATCACGTAAAATATTGGGATGGGAGCTTCGCTCATGATGAAGAAACAGGATTATCATTCATTACGCCTAATGGGCAGGATACTCAACCTTGCAATATATTTTGCGGGGTTGACCCTGCCACGGATAGTGCTAGACGAGATAGTGATTTCTCTGTATTGATTGTTATAGCAGTAACTCCTGAAAATAATATATATATATTGGATTATGTCAGAAAACGATCTATTCCTGTTGTATCTATACTGGGACAAGATAAAAAAGGGATTGTTGATTATATGTTTGACTATTCAAAAATATATCATCCATCGTTGTTTACAGTAGAAGATACAAGCATGAGTAAGCCTATATTCCAGTCACTTCAATCTGAAATGCGTAGAAGAAATGATTTTAGTGTTGCTTGTAAAGCAGAAAAACCTGGGAATAGGATGAGTAAGCGTGATAGAATACAAGAAGTATTAGCACAAAGATTTGCTGTAGGTCAAATTCATTTAAAAAAAGAAATGTATGACTTGCATAGAGAAATAATAACATTTGGCCCTCGTATGGCACATGATGATACTATTGATGCTTTGGCATACGCATGCAAATACGCACACCCTCCTATGAGCTCAAAAAAGAATAAAGATGGGGATTGGTATAAGCGTAAGCCTAAAGTTAGAGACTGGGTAATAGCATAATGGCAAATGGAGTCAATGATAGAGCATTTAGCGCAATGAAAGCTGCTGCTTCAGATAAAACATTTGTTGATTTGTTTAAAATTCCAGAAGAAACAACAGAAGAAACAAAAAAAGATAAAGAAACTTGGAAGAATTTTGATAAAGCATTAGGGGATTTTCCAAAAGATCAAAAAAGAATATTAAAAAAACTTTGGGTTGAAGGGGGAAGGCCTCTGATAAATATTGTAGCTGGTTATGGCGCAAAGAAAGAAGGGGATGCCACCTATTTTAGCGATCTTAAAGCCTCGTATGGCGGCACAGGGATGTCGGTTGATGATTTAGCAGAAGGAAAACGAGATACATTAAATATATCATTAGCATCTCCTGTAAAAGATTTTATGGCAGAGGTTTCTCATGCTTTTCAATTCCGTAGAAAACACGATGAAGACGTTATTCCTTGGGCAGATAGGCGGGAATTAATGCATAAAAGATTTAAAAAAGAGATAGAAAAACATGGTAAAGATGTATATGGAAAAGAAAGCTTAATTCCAAGTAAATTGCAAACAAATCCGGATATAGAAATTAATACTGAAAAAGGATTTCTATTTCCAACATTAGAAGGCGGTAAGGACGAAAGATTTATTTATGATCCTGAAACTAGATTAGGAAGAGGTGGTGAAAAACCCCCTATCGAAACTGAGGCGCATAGAATAATAGAAGATTCTTTATGGCAAGATTATGAAGGTAAGTTTGGTAGAGAATGGAGTAAGAGAGGATCAAATTGGAGACCATATTCAAAAAGATGGAGTAATGTAAATTATGAAAAATCAATTGATAATTTAATTGAAAAGGGATTAGTAAGATAATGGCTAAGAAAAAAAAAGCCGATATAATTCGGCAATTATTTAATTACACAAATAATTTTACAAGAGAGCAATGGCAAAATGTAAACCAAGAAGGTTATGACTTTGCACATGATGAACAATTAAAGGAGTCTGAAGTTGCTTCTCTTCGTGAACAAGGGATGCCTACTTTTACTATTAATAGAATATTACCCGTAGTAGAAATGTTAAATTATTACGCTACTGCTAATAATCCAAGATGGCAAGCAATTGGCGTAGAAGGAAGCGATACAGACGTAGCTGCAGTTTTTAGTGATATAGCGGATTACATTTGGGGTAGATCTGACGGTGATACTTTGTACTCAAATGCTGTAAACGATTCTATTTGTAAGGGTCTTGGTTATTTAATGGTCGAGATAGATAAAGATGCTGATAATGGGATGGGTGAAGTTAAAATAAGTCAACCTGAGCCATTTGATATATATGTTGATCAAAAATCAAGAGATATCATGTTTAGAGACGCAGCCTATATCATGATAAGAAAGGTTTTACCAAAAAGCCATTTAATTAAATTATTTCCAGATCAAAAAAGAAAAATAGATAAAGCAAGTAGCGATGCAAATACAAATTTTTCTTATAGCAAAAGACCTGTTGCAACTGGAGATCAGAAAACGTTTTTGTATGACGATGACAGCATGGAAGACGTCGGTATAACTGCACAAGGAGAACAAGAACCTTTAATAGAATTTTTTGAAGTATATGAAAAGATAAAAGTTTCATATATGAATATATTTTATCGTATACCTCCAAGCCCTGAAGAATTACAAGCTATTCAGCAACAAGTTCAAGTAAGAATGAAAGAGATGCAGGAAGAAATGCAAGTTGAACTCATGGAACAACAAAAACAAATGGAACAAGCCGTAGCTGAAGGCAAGATGATACCTGAACGCTATGAATTAGAAATGGAAAAAGCTCAAAAAATGATGCAAGATCAATTGCAGGCAGCTGAGCAAGAATATATGAGCGAGCTGCAAGCAGCACAATCTAGAATAGAAAATAAAGTTATATCTGAAAAAGAATATAAAGTTCTCTTAAAGGATAAATCTTTTGCTATAAATTTAGTAGATGCTATAAAATTTTATGGAACTAGAATAAAACAATGTTGTGTAGCCGGAGATGAACTTCTTTATGAATACATTCTACCTGAAAATATAACTGAATACCCCCTTGTCCCTTTTCATTATAAATGGACTGGAACACCATTTCCTATTTCTGCCGTAAGCCCTTTGATTGGTAAACAAAAAGAAATTAACAAGTCTCATCAAATTATGGTTCATAATGCCTCACTGGGAAGTAGCCTTAGGTGGATGTTTGAAGAAGGCAGTATTGACGCTGAAATGTGGGAAAAATATTCATCAGCACCAGGGGCGCTTCTTCCTGTACGTCCAGGATCAGAAAGGCCAACTCCTGTTATGCCGGCTCCTCTGTCAAATGCTTTTTTTACTATTGTTCAGGAGTCTAAAGGAGATATGGAATACCTTGCAGGTATTTATTCTTCTATGCAAGGCGATACTCAACAACAACATGAAACATTTCGTGGCATGCTTGCATTAGACGAATATGGTACAAGGCGTGTAAAACAATGGATGAAAAATTCAATTGAACCAGCACTTCGACAACTTGGAAACACTGTAATGCAATATTCTCAAGCTATTTATACAGCAAATAAAAGGTTTAGAATAGTACAACCTTCTGCAATACAAGAAGACAGACAACTTGAAGTTAACATTCCTATATTTAATGATATGGGTGAAGCAATTGGAAAATCTATGGATTTCTCTGCTGCTAAATTTGACGTGAGAGTAATATCGGGATCTACCCTACCTATTAACAGATGGGCTTATCTTGCAGAATTAAAAGAATTACTGCAACTTGGAGTTGTAGATGATTTAGCTGTATTAGCAGAAACAGATATTAAAAAGAAAGACCTTATTGCTAAAAGAAAGAGTATTTATTCTCAATTACAAGGACAGGTACAACAATTACAAGAATCAATGAAAGATAAAGAGGGAACAATTGAAACTCTTGAAAGACAACTAGTCCAAGCTGGTATTAAAGGCAAGGTAATGCAGGCAGAGATGGAAATCACTAAACAAAAAGAACAAGTTAAGGGAAGTACTCAAGATTCATATAGACAGACTGAAGCAGAACAGAAGCTTTTACAGAACATGATGGCTAAAGAAGCAGAGATGAAAAAGAAAGAAATGCAAATGGAAATAGAAAAAGCTCGAAATCAGTTGCAAGGTAATAATAATAATTCGTAAAATAATTCAATAGTTTAATAAAATAAAGAGGTAACTAATGAACGAACAAGTTCAAGATTCAGCAAGTAACCCAAGTCAGGGTTCTCAAGATCAGTTAGATCAAGCAGAACAAGCTGTATTTGGCTCTTCTGAAGAATCCTTTTTCGATGCTCTGGAGAATGAAGTAAACGGAGCAATTCAAGACCCCACAGAGGCAACCCAAGCACAAGCAAGCGACCCCGTACAGGCAACTCGCTCCCAAGAAAGTGTAGGCTCCAATAATGTGGACTGGGACAATGATGGCAATCCTTATAAGAAGCGATATGCAGATAGCAGTCGTGAAGCCATCAAGCTCGCTGAGCAGTACAAAGATGTTGAACCTTTTGTACCTGTTCTAGAAGCAATGAAAAACGATAGCGGGCTGGTACAGCATGTCAGAGACTATCTGGTAAATGGTGGGAAACCATCAAAGAGTATCCAATCATCTCTTGGTTTAGATGAAGATTTTATTTACAATGAGCAAGAAGCTATGTCAGAGCCTGAATCAGATTCTGCAAAGTTAATGAATGCTCATGTTGATAAAATTGTTCAGCAAAGAGTTGGTAATATGCTGCAAAAAGAAAAACAACGCTCTACTCAGAAAGCAGTTGAGAATAAACGTTTAGATGAAGAGACTAGATTCCGTAAAGAATCTGGAATGTCCGACAATGAATACATGGAAATGGTAGATTGGGCAAAAACACACACTCTGACTCTTGACGATATCAACCACTTGAAGAATAAAAAGAGAGTTGCTAGTAACGTTGCAGATGCTACAAAACAGGATATGTTAGCTCAGATGAAAAATGTTCGAGATATGCCGTCTACAGTCAGCGGAGCAAATAGTCGAGGCCAAGAGAAAAGTGCAGATAATTCAGTATTTGATGCTCTTTTAGGTAACGACGAACTAGACAATCTGTTTGGATAGATAAAATTAATACCATCTGTCTAAACTTAAATAAAGGAGTTTGTAATGGCTGATTACGTATCAGTTATAACGCCTAACACAGATCTTACTGTGGCAGACTTTGATGGGAGGGGCCCAGGTACAAGTACCGATCTTTCTACTGGTGATATCAGGAGAAAGTATAATTTCGGTAGTCGTGTATCAGAGCTTTCCATTCCTCAAGATCCGTTCTTTCGATTTCTGAATATGGCGGCAAAAAAACCGACAGATGATCCTCAGTTTAAATTTACTGAGAAACGTCCTTCGTTTAATAAGCGATATGCTTATGTTATGGGTTATGTGCAGAATGACGGTGCAGATGAATTTGCAGATGATACTGTTGAAGCATATAATGATGGTGGTACTGGAACTTCTGTAGCAGTTGGCGATACTTTAAAACTGTATATGGCAGGAGATTATAAGTATCAAGGTAACGTACAGAATGTATATGGCAATACATCAAATAAAATTGATGTTGGAGCAAGTGGAACTACACCAAAGTTCTTTATTCCAGGTCAATTAATCAAAATCCCTTTAATGACGGAAAGTGCAAGTGCAGCTACGTCATGGGGTAACGAATACATGCTTGCAAGAGTTACAGTTGTAGATTCTTCAACGTGGGAAGGAACTGCAAAGGATACAAATAAGTATCCCGCAGTTGTTACCTGTAAAGTAGTTAAAGCACCAGCATCAATTGGTGGTTTTGCTGGATACTACAATAATAACTTTAGTCCTTCTGGCGATTCAGCTGGGGACGAAGTTGTTGCTGATAAATCTATTGCTTCTATTCTTGAAAGAGCAAGAACCTACGTAGTAGGCTCAGCACATGCTGAAGGTTCAGGTTTCCCAGAAAGCTGGCATGACCAACCTTATCAAAGCAACCACGGTCTTACTCAGATCTGGAAAACTTCAATGGCAATGACCAATACGGCCCGTGCCACAGTATTGAAGTTTGAATCTAGCGAATGGGCTCGGACATGGCGTGAAAAGTTGACTGAGCATAAGTGGGACATTGAAACATCATTACTATTTGGTTCACAATATAGTGATGGCGACAGTGTTCAATACACTCAGGGTGCGGTTGATTACATTAGTAGTTATGGTAATGCTTTTAGTTTAGCTGTAGCAACAAAAACTCAAGATAGTTTCCTTGATGATCTTTCAAGTTATCTTGATCCTCGCTACAACAACACTACGGCAACAGTTTTCTTCTGTTCTACAGAAGTATATAACTGGCTGCATAAGCTAAGTGGTTACTTTGCTAATAACATTGGCTCAGTACAACCGTATGCAGGTGGAACTCCTAATACAACAGTTGGTCAAGCGGCATCACACAGTTCTGCAAGGGCTGACATGAGTCTTGTAGGACGTAAAAAAGTGTTTGGTGTTGATATCACAACTATCTCAACTGTCTATGGAGACATGAATGTTGCTCGCAATGTTCACCTCGATGGAACTAATGTTAAGATGCTTGGTATCAATATGAAGCATTGTGCTTATAGACCTCTTGTAGGTAATGGGTTAAATCGTGATACATCTATTTATGTTGGTGTACAAACACTTGAAAACTCAGGTGTTGACCGCAGGGTAGATCAAATCTTAACTGAAGCTGGTATGGAATGGTCAATGGCCGAATCCCATGCTATCTGGACATAAGGAGGTAATGAATGTCAATACCTTTATATGGTCTTAATAAAACAGGTGGAAGTTTAGACAGTGTTGCTAAAAGTACTGGATATAAAGATATCTCAGTAGTAACAGCGGGAGATGCCTCTCATACATTATCAGCAGATGATGCTGGAGTTGTATTTATCTCGGCTGCTTTAGCTAGTGGGGCAGTAATTAAGCTGCCAACAGCAACTGCAGATACTATTGGACTAAGATATCGAATATTATTCGGTGGAACGATGGCGGCTGCAGCTAAAATATCCTTACCTAATGCAGGTGGTGCTGTATTTGTCGGGGTAGTTACACAGGAAAGATGTGGAAACGGAGCTGGAATAGCTGAACATGCAACTGCTGTAAGAATGACTACAATCGTTACTACGGCTGCCCTTGCTGAAAAGACAATGGAGCTTGATGAAAACGATGTAACCTTTGGTGGCGCTATTGGAACGGACTTAACGTTTGAATACGCATCAGAAGACGTTGTAATTGTAAGTGGTAAAACTTACGTCAATGTAGCATCTAGTGTTATTGACGGATTGCAAGCTACTACTTTTACAGGGACTGGTTATTAAACCATCTTAACTAAAAATATGCAGGGGAGTTTATTCTCCCCTGTATATAATTAAATATGGCTACAACAAATATAGAATTAGATATAGAAAATATAACTGGCGTTTCAGATGCAAATGATCAGTTTATTATAGGAGCACAAAAGTTTGTAGTCTCTAGTGTGCCAAAAAATTTATTAAAATGGACAGGGACTGAAACAACTTCTGGAACTCATGGTGGAGATGCTAGTCCTGTTGCAATAACATTACCCGTTGGTACGGATAATCTTTTATCTGTTAGAAGGGGTGATTATAGAGCTGAAGAAGTATCGGTGCAAGAAGCTGCTTTTTTAGAATCTTCAAGCGGTAGTTTAAAAATACCTACTTCAATATATCCTAAATATTTTTTAAAATCTGGTAATACAGTAAATGTCAAACCAGATCCTGATGGCTCTACAACAGCACATGCAACTTTTGTAGACTTTTCTAAATTAGATGATGATTGTGATTTAAGAAATGCAGTAGTAATGCATGCGTGTTCAAAAGAATTTACTAAATTATCAAGTGATGTAATACCAAGCTGGAGTGATGTTACCGCTCCTATTACTCCATCTGCTCCTAATTTTGGAAATGATATAACAATAAATGCGGTATCGCCAGCAATCCCAACTATATCTACAATAAGTTATACAGACGCAACTAATTCTGATGCTTCATCATCGTCTATTAGTGCTATTACAGTTAATTCTGTATCAAAAGCCGATATAAGTGGAAATGCGCCAACATATACTAAGCCGTCTTTAACAACTAGGGTCTCATTTGATACATTTTTTGATGGTGCAACTAATTCTTTTGGGGATAACGATCCAGGGGTATTTAATATTATTTCAATAGCTCCGGCAGTCCCCTCAATTAATACCGTTTCTTATACAGATGCTACTAATGCCGATGCGTCTGCTTCTGCTATTAGTACAGCAACGGCAACTGCACCTAATATTATAGATGTTAGCGGCAATGCTCCTGCTTATACAAAGCCAGCAACTAGTATAAATATCGCTGCTCCAGTTGTGCCTACAATATCAACAATTTCTTTTACAGACCCAGGGTTATCTTTAACTGCGGTAGAACCATCAAAAGTAACATTAACTACGGTTAATTATGCTGGGCCTACTTCTTCATCAGTATCTTCTTTAACTCCACCATTGTATTCTGCTCCAACTTTACAATCTTTCACTAGTTTTGAAGATTTTTGGGAAGCAGAAGAAGATTCTAATCCATTTGGAGATAGTGATCCTGGATTATTTACTATAAGGGCTGTACCTCCTGCTCCTTTAGCTTCTCCAAGGATAATTTATAGTGACGCAGCAGTAGGTGATGCAGTATCAGTAGCACAAGATTCTATTGCAGCTGCTGTAGATTCAATTACAGCTGGGCCAACAGATGCAGCTGGAACAACAGATACAGATGCTCCAAGTGATGCCTCAGGTGATTCTGGATCTGCTTATACAAAACCAACTGTTGCAGGAGATGGTGATGAATTAACGGATGTTTCAATATTAGGTACTGATAATACTATAGATGTTCATGCTGACCAGCTTGAAGTTGATCAATGGTGGACTACTTTAGCTCATTTAATTGAAGATGAAGAAGATACAGAATTAGCAAATGCTCAAATAGATAAAATAAAAGCTTATATAGGCGCTTTCCAAGCTGAAGTACAGAGTGCAAGTGCAGCTATGCAAGCTACAATAGAAGATGCTAAAAATTCTACTCAAGCATCTATTGCAAATGCAAGCAATGATGTTTCAACAAATAATACATCTATGCAAACTTTAGTACAAGCATCTATAGCAAATGCCGGAAATGACGTTCAAGCTTCTGTTAGTAAAATGCAACAATCTACTAGTGCTGCTACTCAAAAAATGGTTCAATCTACAACTGCAGCTGTGCAAAAAATGCAATTATCTAGTAATATAAACGTAACTAATAAAGCAAAAGATTTAGAAGCTTTGATTTCAGATTATACTTTAGCTATTCAGAAAAATCAATCAGACGTTGCAATTTATCAACAAGACATAACCAAAGAAGTTCAAGAATACGCTCAAAAAATGTCAAGATATCAATTAGAGCTTAATACAGCATACACTGCATGGGTAGAAACTCAAAGTGATGGTATAAAAAGATATCAAGCTGAATTACAAAATAGTCAGGCTGATTTTGGAGCTAAGCAAACAATATTCCAAACAGATTTACAAGTTGCCTTAACTAATGCAACTGAAACTAATAAAGTTGAACTTCAAAAAGCTTCTGAAGAGGCTAAAGACGCTATAGAAAATAATAATGCAGCTATAAATAAATACCAATCTGAATCTCAAAATTATACAGCAAATATTCAAAAAGCCATTCAATCTTATCAATCTGAGTTGCAATCATCTACTCAGGAAATGCAATCATTAATTCAAGACAATGAAAGTAAACTAAATAAATATAAAAGTGAACTGCAATCATATGAAGCTCAAGTACAAACAGAATTAGCAATAATACAAGTCAATGTTCAAAATGAATTAAATGAGTTCAATAAAGAAACAGCAATATATCAAACAGAATTTCAAGAAGCAGTAACAAAGAGTAATGCCGATTTAGAAGTTGCTATTTCAAATGCAAATCTTTTAGCCCAAGAATTAAGGCAAGAATCTCAGCAATCTACAGAAATGGATAAATTTAATAAATCTCAAGACCAAGTTTTAGAATTATCTAATAAAGCTAAACAAATGGAAGATTTAATAGCTGATAATAACAGTAAGCTTCAAAAGTATGGATCGGAACTAACTTTATATCAAGCTAACATTGGAAGTGAGGTTCAAGAGCATACTCAAAAATTAGATAGATATAAGTCTGAAATAGGCACGACTCTTCAAGCTTGGATTAAAACAGAATCTGATACATTGCAGCAATATCAATTAGATATTCAAAACGAATTAAACGAGTTTAATAAAGAAAATTCTATTTACCAGTCAAACATTCAAGCGGAACTAGCAAAACACCAGTCAGATCTTCAAAAGGCGTTAACCCAAGCACAAATAAATGCACAAGATGCACAACAAGAAGCTTCGCTTACTACTGATGTTGATAAATTTAATAAAGCACAGGATCAAGCATTAAGCCTTGCTAATGCCGCAAAGCAAATAGAAGATGTAATCGCAGATAATGGAAATAAATTACAAAAACATTCAAGCGAGTTACAAGTTTACCAGGCTGATGTAAATAAAGAAATACAAGCTTATACAACAACTCTTTCTAAGGATGTACAGGAGTATCAAAGCAAATTAGGAGTATATACCGCTGATTTACAAAAATATCAAGCAAAAGTAGCTTCTGAAACTCAAAAAACGGCTTTAAATTCACAAAAGGCTCAGCTGTATCAAGCTGAATCTCAAAAGTATTATCAATGGGCTGTTACTGAAATACAATCATATATTCAGAATAACTCAAAAATGATTGGAATGACAATGGCAGCGCAGTCTGCACAACAAAGAAGGTAAAAAATGGCAAATCAAATAAGAATACATACTGCCTGTGAAATTGTTCAAGACAATGACGTAACGGTTGAGGGTATATCGTATGAACATAAAATTTTAGAAGGTAATGCTGACTCACGTTCATGGGGAGGTAATTACAATATATCAACTGCATATACAGATGCAGACGTATGTTATTGGAATAATGTAGTGGTTTCTCAAACAAGCGCAGGTGCAGGATTATCAAATAGTGCTTGGACAGAAGCTTCTGATGTAAGTGATGGTACAATTCCTGCAACTGCACATGTAGTTGCTGTAGAATATGTTGAACAATCAGTTGGAGCTGCTAGTGAAATTACTATACAAGTTAGTGGTGAAACTTTTGCTTTATTAACTCCAGGGGAATCTATTGTTATTCCTATGCATATGGGAGAAGTTGTTGCTGATATCGAAGTTTTTGATGCTAATTACGGAAACGGAACAAGAGAAGCAAAAGTAAATGTTATGATGGCTGGTGTATAATGACTGTACTTGAAGTAATGGAACGAGTTGGAGTTACAGATACTGGTAGAGTTCTTGCATATATAAAAGACGCTCTTGAAGAAGTAAATATGATAACTGAAACTCATGTAAATACTGAAAGAATTGATATAACGGCTGATCAAAGATTTTATGAATTTCCTGATGATATGATAAAGGTTTTAGATATTAGATGTAAAAATCATCTTAACGTAGATAATGAATATAGATCTATTCCAAGAATGATAGGTGAACCAGTAAGAAAAGACGCAGATGGCAACTAGCAAGGAATATGCTTATTATTTAAAAGGCAGTAGAGTAGCTGTTGTTCAAAAAGATTTAGTTTTTTCTGAAGGGCAAACATTATCACAGCCTGGATTAAATGATTTAGGTGCTGCAGGACGTTTATTATGGAAAAGTCCTAAAGAAAGTATAACTGATGGATTAGAAATTCAATACGTATATGCTCCTACTTATTTTATAAATGAAACAGAAGATAAAAACACTGAAATAGATACATATGTATCACTTGGTGGATTATTAAAAATTATAGACCAAGGAGATAACGATTATTCTGCTTCTCCTGAAAGTTTAAGCAATGGAAGCTATATAGTATTAAGAAAAGCCGGTAAATTAAACGGGCTACATAAAGTTAAAGCCGCTGGGGCGGGATATATTACTCTTTATACTAAATTTAGTGGAAGTGCTACTGTTCAAAAATCATTTGAAGAAGCTGTGGAGCTATACTATAATGTAGATGTACTCGATAGTGAGAGCGATGAATTGGACTTACCTAGATATCTATGCAATGCTATTGTTTATTATGTTAGGGCTAAATATGCGGAAGATGCTGGAGAAATAGAATTAAAAGAATACTTTATGAAGCAATTCAGAGTAATTGCAGAAAAATATCAAGCAGGAAAACAAAAAGGCCCATTTAGGGTACAAAGTTTTAACATGACACATTAAATAGTTGTAAATTAATATTAGATCTAGATAAGGAGCATTCTCGCCTCGCAAGCTAGATTAAATAAATAGGAGAATGAATGGCAAACTTACAAAGGCATCGAGCACATGAATCTTTAAATATAGATACTGCTGCTGATTGGCAAGCTCAAACAATAATTAGCGTTACTGGCACAGCAGGAAACGTCGATGTAACAAACTATCATATGGTTCATCTTCAGCCAGTTGAAGATATATATTTTACATTTAGTATAGATAGCACAGAAACTAATCTTGTGCCAGGCAATGACCTTTATCTAAAAGGTGGAGATACAATTTATTCTTTTAAAATTCCTAGGGGATTAGGAGATACTATTTATTTATTAATGGAAAGAGTAACCGACACGGGAAATGTTCGTGTTATACTCTCATAGGGGATAATTATGGCGTTTTTACAAACTACAGCTGCTAGTATTTCTTCAGGTGGAACAATTAATGGTGACATAGTAATCACAGGAGACTTGCAAGTATCAGGCGGTGGCTCGTTAGCATTTGATGAGATTATAGAAGGAACGCAAGTAGTAGACGTAACCTCTACAGAAGCCTTATTGATTAGAAAAAATGGTGATGCTGGGGATATATTTATAGTTGACACTACGAACTCAAGACTATATGCTAAAGCACCAGCTGGCTCTGTCCCAACAATGTACTTTGAGCAGTATACATCTGCAACAGACGGAACATTGGGTCAGATTAATTTTGGCAATAGAGCTGTAGATGGTCAGCTTGCGGTTATCGAAGCAATAAATGACGGAGCTAATGACTCTGCTGCCTTGTTATTTAAAACTGAAGTCACAAGTGGTGCATTAGCTGAAAGAATGAGAATTGCATCTGATGGTCATTCTACCTTTAAAGGTAATATTATAATAGATGAAACTGGCGGTACAAGTAATTCTGCTGTATTAGAAATGAAGGCAGACAGAGGTTC
>Ga0209337_1002213_pt1 | contig 14273 bp, 17 predicted proteins | sample LinPmetageLP53_FD_184044 | JGI IMG/M metagenome (GOLD analysis project Ga0209337, IMG submission 184044) | Marine viral communities from the Pacific Ocean - LP-53 (SPAdes) (version 2) | ecosystem: Environmental > Aquatic > Marine > Oceanic | place: Pacific Ocean | collected 2010-02-08
TCACCTCGGCTAAAATTGCTGACGGTGCTGTGATAGCGGCGGCTATTGGTGCTGATGCTGTAACAGCGGCTAAAATTGGTGATGATGTAATTAACAGTGAACATATTGCCGCTGGTGCTGTTGACTTAGAACATATGTCTGCAAACTCAATAGACTCCGACCAATATGTTGATGCTTCTATTGATACAGCGCACATAGGTAATAATCAAATCACGAATGCTCTCATGGCTGATGCCGCAATAGATACCGCTGAACTTGCGGCTTCTGCTGTCGAAACAGCGAAAATAAACAACGCCGCAGTAACCGCTGATAAACTGGCGAGTAATGCTGTAACAACAGTGAAAATAAATGCGGATGCTGTAACGAATGCTAAAATTGCTGATGATGCAGTTGATACAGAAAATATTGCTGACGATGCAATCACAGCCGCACTAATAGATGATGGGGCGGTAGGCACTGCGGCAATAGGTGATGAGCAAGTTACGCTTGCTAAACTGGCACACGCCGCCGCTAATACAGTTCTCGTAAGAGATGCAAACTCCGCTGGCGACCCGTCGTTCAAAGCCGTGACAAACACGCAAATACTAATTGGTAACGGTACAGGATTCACCGCCGCCGCATTATCCGGTGATGTAACAATGTCTAATGCAGGTGTAGTAGCAATCGGTAACGATAAAATCACTGCCGATATGATTGGTGACAATGTAATTAACAGTGAACATTATGCCGCCGCTTCAATTGATAATGAACACTTAGCCGATGATGCAGTGAACTCCGACGAGATAGCGGATGGTGCTATTGATACTGCCCATATTGGTAATTCTCAAGTCACTCTTGCTAAGGTTGCTAATATCGCTGATGATAGAGTCTTAGGGAACATTAGTGGGAGTGCGGCGGCCCCTGCTGAATTAACGGCGGCCAACCTACGAACACTACTTACTGTTGCTGATGGTTCTTTAACAACAAATGATTTTACAAACGCAGACCATAGTAAGTTGAACGGTATAGCGGCAAGTGCTAATAATTATGTTCATCCAAATCACAGCGGAGATGTTACTTCATCAGCGGATGGTGCAACGACAATTGCCGATAACGCAGTTACACTCGCTAAAATGGCTGGTATAGCAAGAGGTAAAATTATAGTTGGAGATGCAAGTGGCAACCCTTCTGTTCTTGCGGCTGGTGGAAATGGTAAACTTCTCGTCGCTGATGCAAACGGTGACTTATCATGGACTACTGTTAGTGGTGATGTTACACTAAGTGCTGGTGCGGTCACTATTGGTAATGATAAAATTGACAGTCAACATTACGCCGCTGGTTCGATTGATAACGAACACTTAGCCGATGATGCTGTAGGGGCTGACGAGTTGGCCGCTAATGCTGTAGTCAACGCAAGTGTAGCCGCTGGTGCGGCTATTACATTCGCTAAATTAGAGAACCTTGATTCGGCAAAAATGCTTGTAGGTAGCGGTTCCAATGTAGCAACCGAAGTAGCAATCAGTGGTGATGTCACCATAGCAAACGATGGTGAAGTGACAATTGGGGCTGACAAAGTTACCTACGCTAAAATACAAAATGTAACAGCAACAAACCGCATTCTTGGTAGGGATTCTGCAAGCGCAGGTATCATTGAAGAGATTACTCCCGCAAACCTTCGCACTATGATAAATGTCGCTGATGGCTCTACTGCTTATGCTGATTCGGATGCAATATCAGCAGTTGAAGGAGAAGCAACTCTCGCATTAGCGGGTAGCGTTACTGTTGCCGCAGGTAAAACTTTTGTTTCAAGGAGACTACCTGTTGTTGCTTTAACTGCTTCTACTACTTTATCCGAAGCCACTCACGCAGGTAACTATGTTTTTGTTACAGGGAGTAGCATTGTTATTACAATCCCCGACAATCAAGGTGCAGGTGTTCATTTTACTATTATCAATAATGACGGTAATGGTTTTACACTACGAACTGGAACGAATAGTAGTAGTGGTGATAATATGAATGGCGCACAAACAGATATTGCGGTATCGGCTCGTAATGGTGTTACTTGTATTTCAACCGGAACTGATTATGTTGTTTTGGGGGCATGATTTTGTATCTCGCTATTGCAGGTTCTTGTGCTGAACAAAAGGCTAATGCCGCAACAGCACCCGCTTATACTTTAGATGGTCTTGCACTTTCAAGCACTGGTTCGGCAACTGGTCTTATCCTCACTGAATTATTAAATGGGCCGGATGAACTACTTTTAGCAGATTATTCGTCATCATCTATTAAGTCATATAGTTTTGATGATAGCGCAGTTCCCAGTTTTTCATCAGTAGCGGATTCAATTAGTATAGGTAACAATTCCAGTAGAGCATTAGTGTTTGGCGATAGCGGAAACTATATCTATATTGGTGGAGTAAATGCTTCTACTAATATCGTGCGTTATAACTTGAATACGGCATATGACATTGGAACTACTACTGGTTCAACTCAAACTGTAAGTTCTTCTTTGTATAGTTCGGGGGCGCAGGGTTTAGCCTTTAATGATACAGGAACTAAATTATTCGTAGCAGATGGTAGTTCAGTAATTACGCTTACTCTAAACACCGCATGGGATTTAAGTGCCGGTAGTAAAACAACTAATAATTTGAGTTCAACAACAGATGATGACGGAGACAATATAACCAATTATACTGGTATTAGATTCAATCCTACTGGGACTAAAATGTTCATCTCTTACAGAAACTCGGCAGGTAATCCTGCTTCGGCAAGTGCAAATAATCCTAAAATAGCCGAGTTTGACCTTAGTACTGGTTTTAATGTAGCGACTGCTTCATTCGCTCGTTCATTGATAGTTAATGATGATATAGGGCAACTTTCTACAACGGCATCTACTTTTATTGCCGGTTTTGATTGGAACTCCGATGGAACAAAACTATTTGTTGCGCCGGTTCATGCTGATGCTCTTAGCGGTACAGGGCCAATAGTTTGTAGATACACTTTTTAATGACGGTTTAATACGGGCGATTCAAAATAGAAGAAAGAAAATTATTTTTATTTACTTTCATTGTTATTTTTCTTAATTGCTGTGTCTTGCCAGTAATGACCGCATCGCCTACATTGTAGTAACAGGAAACGCTCACGCTCATCATCAAGGAATCGAGCCGATATGCGTCGTGCTATGTGCCAATGGGCGCAAGCCCTACACTTTACTTTCAACTTCTCTATTAGCCGCCCCATCGTAACAAGCCTCGCAAAAATCTCCATCAACAAGAACCTTACAAGGTTCATCGCAAAATACGCATATGTAAGTCGTCATTGAGGTGGCCTTCGTGCTATTATATCATCAATACGGAGTATTGAATTAGTGACTTCGCTGGCACTTAGTACTGCTTGACGAACCAGTTCTGTAGGCTCGTAAACACCAAGTTCCATCATGTTACACACACCGCCGTTGTGTACATCCGGCCCGATTTCACGGTTGCCCTGTAGGATTTCGTGGCGGATAGCAAGTACGGTGTCGAGTGGGTCATGCCCTGCATTCTCGGCAATAGTGGCAGGAATACACTCTAATGCGTCTGCAAAGGCTTCTATCGCCATCTGCGCTCTACCACCTATCTGTGCCGCATGTTGGCGTAGGTGAGCCGACATACGAGCGTATGCGTTTCCACCACCAACAACAAAGTTACCGTTCTTTAATACTAAAGAAACTACTCCAAGGGCATCATCAAACCCACGCTCAACTTCTTCAAGCGTGTGAGATGTTGCACCCCTTAGCACGAGTGTTGCCTCATCGCTCTTGATATCACCTTGAACAAAGAGATACCAAACATCGTTGTGCTTCTGTCGCTCTACGATACATTCTGTGTGTCTTTCTACCTCTTCGGGTGTTTGATAGATAGTAGCACCTGTAACTCTACTCAATGAGCGAAGTGTTGATTCGGGTACTCTACGAGCGACCATGATGTTATGCTTTTTGAGGTGAGCGCATACATGGTCGTTGACCGCATCACGAGCAAAAACGATACCACCATTCGGTAATACTTTCACAAGTAATTTAGCCGTTGAGATGAGGTTTGCTTTACCCGACGATTTGTATGATTGGAATGATTGAGCATCAAGTTGTACCTGTACATTGTCTTCACTCTTTTCATTCTCAAGTCCAGTATTCAACAACACTACATTAGAGTAAGCATCATCACCTTCAAGCACATAGTCCTTGTTTACAATCGAACCTTCGTAAAGGTAGGAGTCATCAAGCGAACCACCGGGGAATGAAACGACCTTGACGCTTTCAGCATCACCGGCTTTTTCAACAGCGGCTACGCAAAGTTCAGCAACAGCATTAAGTGAGTTCTCAAGTGCTTTACCAGTGATAGCAGTTTTAGCCACCGATACCAGTACATCACGCTTATCACTTGTCAGTGATATATTGGTGCGAAGGTATTCAATAGCCATTTGAGATGCCTCGTGATAACCACGACAAATTACATTAGGGTGCAATCCCTTCTCAAACAGCGTTTCACTGTTACCGAGCAGTTGACCTGCAAGAATGACAGTACTCGTTGTACCGTCATAGCACAGGTTTTCTTGAGTCTTCGCTACTTCAACAATCATTTTACCACCGGGGTGTGATACATCAAGTTCACGCAGGATAGTAGCACCATCGTTTGTAACGATAACACCACCTCCACCGTCAACCATCAGTTTGTCCATTCCCATAGGGCCAAGCGTTGATTTGACGGTATCTGCTACCGTCTTTGCCGCCCGTATGTTGTGTATCTGTGCTTTACTTTTCGTACTTTCAATTTCCGTCATATCTACCATTCCACTTCTATTTTTACTATTTCGCCTGTATCTAATTGTCTTGATTTAATATAACCTTCACTCTTTCCAAATTGATACAAGTCGAATGTTAATTGAGCATCGCTAAGGCAGTATTTGGCTACCTCATCGAACTTACCTGCTCTCCATGCTAAGGGGGCATCCTCACTGTTCATAAGTTTATTGTCCTCTAAAGTGGTCTTTGTCAGCATTCCCAGTGTTGTAGATACCTTACCAACGGCAGTTGCCGCCTTCTGTACCAAGTGCTTCGTGTCAATGACCGCATCGGCTTTACCGAGTATATCACCGGCTGTCCAGCAATCAAGTGCATCACGCAGTACAGGTAAATCGAATCCTTTGATGTTATGGCCGATGACAACGCCACCGCCAGCAACATGCTTTGCTAAGTCCTCACCCAGTGTACGAGGGTGAAGTTCTTTCACTGTAGCATCAATGTCCAGTGACTTGTTACAATACACTGTCCCATCGTTGCCGTTCCATGTAGCGACCACTGTAGGCTCAAAGGAGGCGGTCTTATCCCACCCTCCAATCTCCCACGAGTAATTACCTGTTTCAATATCTAATGCCATTATGTCACTCATTTCTTACTCACCTTATGTTTGTAGTAAACTCTCTTGCCCTGCTTTCGATTGATAAACAATTTACTTGCGTAGTCTTTGAAGTGTCTTTGAGCCGTAGCCATTGATACTCCGGTGCTTTCAATATATTGCTGAACAACGCCTTGTTTTCTTCGCCAACCGTCGCCGTGACCCTCAAGTTCATAATCAGCGCATATACCGTATGCTTTAAGCATGTTTTCATGGATTTTACCCTCTTTGGCCTTATTACCACCAATTTCAACAGAATCCTCAAGCCAAGAGATAAGGTTTTGAAACAAGTCAATCAATATCTCGTGAGCCATATCAACATGCTCGTCGTTGATTTCCCATGACTCATCAAGTAGTGCCATGTGGAGTGAGATGATGCCGAGGTAGTTCTCAATACCGGGCGTGAATGATGCTACAATCTCCGACATAGATGGGTTCATGTCCATCAGTAAACCGTAGATGTCTTCGGATGCTTGATACAATGCGGTGGTATAATTCAAACTTGGTTTGAACATATCCCACATATGACGCTGTACAATTTCTTCTCGCTCATCATCAGTCATTTCACCCCACTGTGTGAATGTTACTTCGCTCATGTTGAGTAAGCGGTCACGAATACGCTTTTCTGTATTTTTGAAGTAATCGCAAATATCATCCTTAGATAAATCGTTTTCTTCGGGCTTCTGCCAAAAAGTTCCAAGACGGGTGGTACTCACTTCTTGTCGCATACCCATGTCCCAGTGCGCCCAGTAAAGCAGGACACGCTGAAAAATACCTTTTGTTAATACATAGTCCTTAACACCCTTCGGCGGGTAGGTGGTAATCCAAAGCGACACTAAAGAATCACACTCAATTTTGTTTCCCTTCATGTGTTTCACCAATACATTGCTGTTGCTACCTACTGCGTTACACGCTGTCTGTAGATACAATACTGTTTCTTGGCTGTGTTTATTGGGGGTGAGAAGGATTGAACCTTCATCGAAATTGATAGCCTTGCGACCTGCAAGTAAACCCGGAACAGTTTCAAACTCACCCGTAGGTTTCATGTTTTCATCAAGCACTGCATTGGTAGAGCCAATCAAACCTGCATCTGTACCCGAAGCAAATGAATCATAAGGTACTTCGATTTGTTCCATGATGTCGCTAATAAAGTTCCATGCTATAGACTTACCAGTACGAGAAGGTTGAATCCAAAATACATGCACACGAGGGTCAAGGTGAGAATCACCAGTAGGAATACGAATGTAAGGTAGAGCCACTTGCCCTTGAATGAAAAAGAAAGACAGTAAGCCGGGAATCTCATTCATCATCGAAGTTCGTGAAAAGTGGTGTAAATACCCTTCAAGAACAGGAAACTTTTGTACGGCCTTGTAATTTGATAATTGTGTCATGGTTTTCATCTCTCTTTTCTTTTAGTGTTTATATATGATTTTTACCGTTTGACCTTTCTTTCTTGTTTTACAGGGTCTTCACTTGTAAGTATTTTAATAAGTAATTTTCTTCTTACCTCGCCTAAGCCTTTGATTTGCTTAAGTGATTCGGGAAAGCACATTTCTTCTATGCTACCGCATGACTCTAAGAGGCGTTCCGCTACTTCACGCCCTACACCCGGAACAGTCATTATCATGTCCAAGCGTAGGTCGTTACTCGCTACCCTACGGATTGATTGCGCCCCATGCTTACTCGCTGGCTTGTGTAACTTGTCATGTAATTTTACTACGAAAAGAGCCGCACTACTTACATCGGGTGTGAAGAAAACTTGGCATTCAAAATCACTCATTATCCGAGCGATAGTACCAGTCAGTTCACTTTGCACCTTAGAGTAACTTACCTTCTTACCGTTGCGTTTAGCCATAGTGACATACTTTTCAATTGAGCCGTGAATGACAAGAAAGAACCGTTCAAAGTTCGCATCCATGTTGTCGAGTTGTCTCCATAGGTGGCCGGAGTGTGACGACTGAAACAGGTCGGGAATACTTTTAGCCTCAACTAAAGCACCACCTAATTGATAATCGCCTACCACCAGTGTTTGTCTTACGACAGTAAGACCGGCCTTCTTTGCTTTACGCTCAATGGATTCACACAGTGAGCCTCTTTCGTTGCTATCAATTATCAAGTCCGGCTTCATTTGCCAACCCCCATACCATGATGTCGTGATGACCCGATACACCACTTGATACCTTTTCACTACCTATTTTTACAAACTCTTTGTTACGACTTAGAATGTTACCTAAACGAGTCATACCCGGAGAACGCCGAGGTTGTGTTTGATGTAATGCTTGATGAATCTCAATAGTATTCATTTCATATTCGTCTTGAAGTAATTTAACAACTCTTTTAATCGTGTTAATATTGCGTCTTTTTTTAGGCTTAATTTTATCGTCATGTGCGTCGAATATGTTACTCATAATATCACTCCATATCGCCGGTTTCATCGTAGTATTTACACTTACCCACACAGAAACCCTCTTGGTAAAGTGTAGCACAGGTAGCATGTGGATAACCAGCCATCACTATACTGCGTACTTGTTCTTCTGTTTTCTCTTGTCGGTAGTCAACCCATCCTTGGCCCGATATGATTTTTGAAATCATACCTACATGCTTTTCTTTCTCTTCGTTTGCTATGCGCCAAGCGGGAAAAAACATGCGAAGCCTGTCGGCTAAGTAAGAGGCAAGGTGAAACCTCGCCCTGTGAGTGGGATTGCCGCCACCCATAGCCGCTTGAGATAAGCAGGGTAGCATGTGTAGGTCATCCAATGATACGGTCGGTATATCCACCGTCTTGATATGACCCATTGTCATAATTTTACTTTGTATAACATTTAATTTAACAGGTAACTTACCTAAAGGGATGTAACCGTTGTGTGGTTCTTGACCTTTATCCATCAAATCATCATACGATAGATTGAGTATGTCTTCACTGTTCAAAGGAAACGACCAAACTTCTCGCTTGGCATTGTACGAATTAGGTATGCGAATCATACCACTCGTGTCGAAAGCAACAGCAGGGTCGTTGCACCTTAACCCTCCCAGTTTCTTTTCCCATTCATTGATGAGTAGTTTACCGGAGTGCTTTATGCGTGAAAGTTCTGCACCGTTCTTTGGTTCTATTGTTTCATCAAGCGGAATCCAAACATGAAAACCACCACCGCTGAACCATATGTAGTGAAGTGTGTCTTTATCCATCAATAAGCGATGTAGTTTCTTTACCTCACTGTGTGGTATTTTAAACGGTAAGTCTCTCCCTTTATCCTTGAAATCCTTACAGTCAAAATCCAATACGAAGTGGTGTATTTTAGGTGTGTTGTAATCCACCCTGTGGTGCTTGGGTGCTTGGGTTTCATTGTAACCATAAGCAGTAAAGTAAACATTACCACTCCCGTTCTTACCCGACCAGTAGCGTTCCAACTCGGAGTCGTTCTTGACGAGTCTTCGCCAACCACGCTCACCGCTACTCGGTAATTCAAGGACTTCACGAGGGAAGTCTATGGGTATGAATCCCATACTATCACCGATGCTCGTGTAGGTAAATGTCGAGGTCTTTCATCAAATCGTCTATCAAAGCGTTGAGATTATCGGCTCGCATGTGTGACGGGTGTACAGTGTAAGTAATCGTCTTAGGGTGTCTGTATTGAGCCTCACCGTCTATATCAGTAAACTCATCAAGAGTTGTCTGTCGTACAACATTACGCAAGTATTTCTTACGACCTGCACCAGTTGACTTCTGTACTTTCACCACATAGTTGAAACTACCTACTTTTTCATTCATCATTCTTTCTATTAACATAATTATTTCAATCATTCTTTTCATCCTCATTTATTTTTTTTTCTTCATTCGTATTATCCAAATATGTGTCCATATCCCAAAACTCGCAATGGGCTTTGTAACTACACCAGTTGCATTTCAGTTTTTGTTCCTCTAAAGGTAAACCTTCTACCAGCCTACCCAAATACGGTGTGGGTGGGAACTCCATGTTTATGTGTGCTTCAAGTAGGCGCACTAATCCTTTCTCTATACTCTTGGATGAGTACTTACCACCTTTCTTGGTGTCTTCATAGAATACTGTAGGCCCGTCGCCACCGTTAATACCACCGCCGGGGAACTCCCATCCCCAATGGGTGATAGGAAGGAACTCGTGATGGGGGCTGTGTTCAAGCATCATTTTGTAAAACTGCATTTCTTTACGCATAGAGCCGGGTTTGTTCTTGTTATACTTACCAGTCTTCAACTCCATGAGAGCGAAGCCGTCATCATCAGCGAACAGTCCATCTATGAAACCGTTCATGTGAATAGGAATGTGTACGCCATCTACTTCAACGAAGCGTGTGGCCTGTATGTTTGCTTCAATAGCGACAGGTCGCCACTGATTGCCGTTGGTGATAACCAAGCGGTTGAATTGCCATTTCACCCACTGTGCTATTTGTTCATCCTCACCGAACTCATATGGTTCGGGAGGGGATGGTATAGCACTGTTGAACAACTTTTCAGCCTCAAGTAAATCACCTTCATCAATTAACTTTAACACTGATTTTTCTTGTTCGTCGGTGAAGTTACCCCAAAACCACTCCATCATGTCGTGAACATTTAGCCCCCGTATGTGGTGGTCTACTGTCTCTCCACGCATACCTAAGAACTTCTCAATGTAGTATTGCTGTGGACACCAGCCGAATGTACCATAACTTGACTTAGTAACTCGGAGTATAGTAGTGTCATCCTCATTCGGATTCCAAGCGTAGGTGCTACTCTTGTATGAGTCAGCCTCCAATTGGTTGCCGGTAGCCTCAAGGTAATCGTCAATGCGTGGGCGACTATCATCACCAGTAGGATTCCATCTCATTCTTTCATCTCCATTTCAATTAGTTTCTGTAGGTACACGGCCAAGTCCATCGCTTCTTCTTGAGCATGAACAAGCCATTCAAGACGAGAGAGTGGTGCGGTTTCCATTGTAACCCCGTACTTACTCTTTCCTACTTCTGCTCGCTGTGCAATTTTCTTGCATACTTCGTCTTCTATTCTGCTCATATATTTCCATCCTTAAAAGTGTCTTCGTAATCCTTATTCATACCCATTTCATCCTTAAAAGTAATTATTTCATTTTCATTAGACATAGTTTCTCGGCCAGTGGTGATACCACTTGGGCCTTCGTTCATCGGTATGTTATTATCTATGATATAACAATCGGGTAGTTCTTCATATCCGCATTCTTTCATCCATTCATATATGTGTTTTACATCTGTAAAATATGCTACTGGCATATGAGGGCATTTATGGTTATCATCAGCATCAATATCATACCCCATTTTCCATGAAAGTAAATACCCAAAATCATCGTAGATTGATTCTTCTATTCTGCTCATCACCAATCATCTCCCTCTTCTTCAAGTTTGTTTGATTCATCATATAGAGTACGGGCTTCATCTCGGAGTTGAGCCAAGTGCTTGATAATATCGCCAAGTTCAACGCCGCCCATACTTTGGCGAATAAGTTCACTTATGCAATTCCTAAAGCCTTCATAATACCCCAAATCATAATCTATACTTTCTGTCATGCACCCACCCCTGCAACTTCATGTAATTCGGGAAACCAATTTTCATCGAGTTGTTCAGCAGTTCGCTCAACATTATCGGGTAACATTTCATATCCTTTACTTTCGCAAAATCTAATCCATGCGGCTTCTCCGGCAATTTTCTTTGCGTTGAGATAATATGAAATCAATTTTAGTTTACCCATTTTAGTGAAGTAATAATCATGAGATTCTTGCCATGTCATGTTCGCAACAGCGCACTCAAAGCAATGTGAATTATACCTACTCAATGCCTCGTCTAAATATACATCAACATGTTTTTCGCAAGAGTAGCATGTATGATTCGCCCGCTGACTTGTTCTTCTCATTCTTCTTCACCTCTACATTTCATACAGGAGGCGCAATACTCTCCGTCTGTCCATAGGTCATCCCAAGTAACATAATCCGAATGACCGCCACATCCTGTGCAATCAGTGTAGTCTTCGTAATTACCCCAGTCGTTGTATGTTTGGTGCGTCTTACCGACCAAACCATGTTCTCGGTTCTTTTCGTTATCTACGAACTTTTTCGTGCAACCCGGAGAGCCGGTGTTTCTGTAAGTTTTCCAGTCTTCAAAGACAGTCCTTTTGGTTACATTATCCCAGTTTATTTTTCCACCTTCTTGTTTCACCAAGTCCAGTTCTTCTTCTACGCAGTGTTGACATGCCGCCATCGGAGCATATTTATTGATACATTCCGGCCCGACACCTCGTTTGACGCTTTTCTTCGCAGTTAATTTTGCATCACAGTATTTACATTTCATATTATCACCAGTATTGTTTCAAGACCCGCTTCGCAGTGAGTCGTTCTAAGTCCCAGTCGAGTGTTTCATACACGACCTTGAGTTTCTTTGCTATCCATTTGTCAACGCATGTAGTCCAGTCTATATCATACTCATCCAGTTCACTTACCTCATCGTATGCTATCACATTGGTTTGAGGTTGACCCTCCGGTACACCGTTTATGAATACCCACTTAACGCTATCACCTTTATTAAAATCAGTGTTATTGTATTTGTTTGAGTATTGCGCCGCCTTCGCTGTGTTCGGTGTGTGTGATGGGTTGTAGTCATCTAAGTGCTTTTGAATGCGCCCGTATGCTGATACATCATCCAGTGCGCCACCACCATAGACAGCCTTCACCATTGGTCGGATGTTATCAAACAAATCACCTTCATCAGCCCCATTGCATATGAGTGTGAATGCCTCACGCTGTACACGCTTACTCAAAGGTGGTGCATTAGCCGCCTTCATAGCAAAGCCTGTCACCTTCATCTCACCCTTGTCTTCGGGAGGGTATGACTTGATACCGAAGTTTCGATTCTTGATACCGGCAGTGAACCAGTAAGGGAAAAAGGCTTCAAGTTCTACATCGAGATACTTCAAATCCATTTCTTCTTGAGCAATGCGAGTCAACTCACCTGCAACTTCTTCGGCTTCATCGAATGGAACTTGAATGTAACACGAATCGGTGTGTCCTGCAAGTCCTCGGTAGCCCATCTCTTCACTCTTCTTAACAAGCATACTGATAGACTCTCTACCGAGATAAGTGATACACTGTGCAATTGGGTAACTACTCCATTGTCCACCAATTTTCTTAGTACCAGTCATACCATATATGGCATTGACAGCAACCTTGACCGCCATCTGTAACATGTTGTAACCAAGGCGTATGTCAGCGTCATCAGCCTCACGCATGAGGCGTTTGTACTCCTTACGGAGAGCGAGCATTTGTTTGACGACAGAAGGTAGTATGCCTTCTTTGTCTTGATGCCAGTGGAATGTACCACCTGTGAGGGGTATCATGTTACCTTTGTCATCATACTTAGGAGGAACTTTCAGTGTGAGAATATTCTCCCCCGGCCCGTCTGCAATCGTAGTCCAACACAGGTTGGCGGAGAGTATGATGTTTGGATAGAGTGATGCGAAGTCAACCAGTGCCACATTTTCATGTCGCCCTGCTACCGGAGGCATAACCCACGCCGCCTGTAGTTCGGGGCGTTCTTGAATGTAAGAAGAGGGTGCTTTGAGGTCAGTGCGCCGACCAATCAACCCTCGGAAGTATCGAGTGACCTTATGTGTGCTACCGAATGAGACACCCGCCAATTGTTGCATGGCTATGTGATAGGATATACAATTCAACTTCTCATCACAGTCACGCAGTAATGTAGTGTCAACTAAACAATAGTCAACGAAATCGTCATAGTATTCTCTCCATCCATTGAAGACGGTCATACCTTCAATGTCGTTTGTTAATTTACCACTGAAACCAAGTTCAGTAGCGAACCAATCCAACTTGCGAGACTGTGCTTGACCTTTACCGGACTTCTGCCATATACCTTCAAAGCCACTCCCATCAGTCCACTGCGCCGCAGTATCGAATATCAGTCGCCCCTTGATAGGTTGAGCAGTGGTGCGGTATGAACCAGTCTTTTTGTTTGGTGCAATCACTCTACGGACAGGAGACAAACGCTCACGCTCTACACCCAATTGACTGTAGAGATGTGGTAAGTCAGCCCAAGCAATAGCGTGAGCCACCAACATATCGGGGTTACACTCTTCAAGGTAAGACAGGAAACCATCATGCATCTCATGTGCATTCGGATAGGTACGCAACTCATAACCTTCGTAGCGGTCTATCCATTCTGTCTTGCGTATAGTATCTCTTACTGAATCCTCACTCCAAGCGAACACTACAGGGTGGTCGCTGAATGTATCGGACACAGCCATTACTGTTGTTGTTTGGTCTTCGGTGTCCCACTCAAGGTCAAAGTACCATATCCGAGGTTTGAACTCCGGTAACTTATCGGGATAGTTGGTGAGTAGTATTTGGTCGAGGTAATTGAGGTCAGCCTCATATGTCCATACACCACACTTCTCTTTGAGTTCCCATAGAGTATTGGGGTGCTGTACAGTTACTTTCACTATTGTTTTACCGTCGAGTCCGGTCGCTTTGATGTTCGGATGAATAGTTCCCCTGTGTCCTCTAATGCGATTCATTACATATTGAGGTGCTTCTTCGGCTACCCAAAAGAAAGGCTCAACATAATCGTCATCACCCTTCATGATGTATCGCTCATGCAATACCCCATCAGCCCCACGAGTACGCTCGTAGATGGTAGGTGGGTCATACGGGTCATCAGTGAACCAATCAATAATCATAAACCAATCCCAACCTTAAAAAAATCATTTAATAACATTAGTAAAAGAAAAGTCCCACTTAAAACTACAAAGCAAAGAAGTAATACCTTTACAAAATCCGATAGCCCTAAGAGATACAACTTCACCCATGTCCCTTT
>Ga0209337_1002214_pt1 | contig 14266 bp, 5 predicted proteins | sample LinPmetageLP53_FD_184044 | JGI IMG/M metagenome (GOLD analysis project Ga0209337, IMG submission 184044) | Marine viral communities from the Pacific Ocean - LP-53 (SPAdes) (version 2) | ecosystem: Environmental > Aquatic > Marine > Oceanic | place: Pacific Ocean | collected 2010-02-08
AAATATTAACTGGTCTATTGTAATTCCAGGAAGGAAAAGATGCTAAAAGATATATTAAAAGAGAAACTAGAAAAGAGAAAAAGAAAGTGGTGGAACTGGCATAAACAGAACCCACAAGTTTGGGATAAGTTTGAATCTTATACTTTGGAAGCTATCAATAGTGGTAGAAAGAAGTATTCACATTGGGCGATTATTAATCGTATTCGTTGGCACAATGAGATAGAGACTAGAGGTGGGGAGTTTAAGATTAGTAATGACTACATTTGTTTCTATGCTAGATTGTTTCATGCTAGACATCCACAACATAAAGACTTCTTTACACTAAAGCTATTGAAAGAAGAAAAGGATATAGCTATGTTAGAGGTTCATAGTGATAAACGGAATGTTAGCTTCCTTCCTCAATTCAGGAACAAAGGCTAATCTTTTATCTCTTTCTAATTCTAATTCACGAAGTAAATCAGATTTAATACTTACACTAATATTTTTATCTCTCATTAAGCTGTCTCTACGTTTTCTCCAATTATTCAAATATCTTTCAATACTTCTTACTTGACCTTCAACATCTAATACGCCTTGCATATTACTTCTATAAGCTGATAATTCATCAAATCTTTCTTGTTGCTTTAATTTATTGATAGTAGCTACAACTCTTTCAACTTCTCCTCTTAACTCATAAAATTGCTGTTGATAACCGCCTGCTTTTTCAGTATTAACAAGTAGTCTATTAAATAAAGGTATTCTATTTAATGCAAAATTAGATGGTAGTAAATTTTCTCCTGTAACAGTCCTTGTAGTCGTGTCTGCTACACTTAAAACATAAGAACCTAGTGTTCCTGTATAACCTCTCATAACGTGCTCTATCTTCATAGGAGATATGTTTAAAAATTCTCCTAATTGTTTTGCAAATTCGTTGGTAGTTGCTCTAGATTGCAATCCAGGTTCTTGTTTTAATTGATAGTAAGGAACAATATCTGTTCCAGTAAATGTATTGTGATTATAAAATGCTTCAGCTAATGGTTTTGCAAACTGAAAACCAAATGCTGGTTGGAAGAAAGGTATAGTTGTTGTAGTTTCAAGCTGTCTAGTAATAGAAGAATAAGCATCTTCTGCTGATTTTTTAGTGAAAGCATCATCTCCTAACGTCATGTCAAACAATCTTTCAGGAATAGTTTTAAATAACATACCTACTTCAAATGGTATAGGTATCTTTATATGATACTTTCCAGGAATTGGTATTACCCAATTATCATCTCTTACTTCTCTTTTTAAATTTTTATACTCTTCATCATCATGTACCATTAAATAATACATGAGAGTTATACCCATTAAAGTTCCCCCTCTTACAAGGAATCCTGTAGTTATTTGTCTTTTTACATCATCAATATTCTGGTTTTCTTGTAATTTATTGACAGCAGAATATCTTCCAGTTGCTGACCTATACAATACATCTAAACCTTGTATTCTTGCATTTAAGAATGGTATTCCAGCAGTAACTACTCTAAATAATGGTGACATTCCTCTTCTACCAAAATTAATTACTTCTAAGGCTTGAAAAGCTGCTTCTGATTGTGCTTGTGCTTCTGTGTAATTTTCTGCTTTAAGTCTTTTATATACAGCATCATATACAGCTAAACGAGTTGCTCCATCTGATTTAGTAGTTAAACTTCCAAGTCCATCCCATACTTTAAAGAAAGCATCTTGAGCTGACATACTATTGTTTGGTTTTAATCCTTGTTGTCTCATTGTTCTGTCAATAAACTGTTTTACAGAACCTTCATCATTAGCAAAATCATAACCACCTATAACACCAAATTGTTCTATTTGTTCCATGTCTTTTGCCATATTTGCAAAAGTATCAATAATTGGAGTAAAGTCTGCACCACTTGTTACTGCTGCTGACATAGTATCTCTTAGTAAATTAACAACAACAAATCCTGGGTCACGGGTAACTGTATCTCTTAACAGTCCTGCTGGAACAGCAAGAATTTTAGAAACTATATCAGTAGGTATTGCACCTATACCTTTAACTGCTTCTACCATTTCTATATCTGTTTCGTAATATGTTTTATTTCCATTTTCAAAAGCAAATATAGTATGAAGCCCATCTAATTTTTCACCTACTTGTAATTTTCTTGCTTGTCCAAGCTCTGTTAAGTCTCTTAATAGTTTTGTTACTCCATCATTTTTTAATGAAGCTGTAAGAATTGCTAATGAATTTCTAGATATAGCCTCTATTGGGTCTACATCATAAGGGTCCTCTGAACCTTTTAATTTTATAGCTAATGGATTATTTGGCAATGAACCACCTGCAATTCTAGGTCCAGCAAGACCACTTCCTTCTTCTACCATTTCTTTGTAAAAAGGATAATAACTAGAATGTTCTATCCATACTTTTGCTTGAGCAGCACTTAATAAACCTTTTGCAGTAGCAAATTCTATTAATTTATTATTCCATTTTTGATAGTTTTCATAGGCTTCAGCTATCTGTGGGTAATCATTTTCTATTTTATTAATTAATTCTAAATCTTTACTAGTAACAGGAGTTTCAATAATTTTTCCGTTTTTATTAAATTCACTAATTCTTTTTAAAGATGCAAGTAATTTAAATATAGATTCACCATCTAAATTTGGTTCTTGATTTAAAGCACTTAAAATTTGTATTAGTCCTCCTTCTGCTATGTCTCCTTCAAAAGCTTTATAATGTTTTGTGCTTATTTCTAAAGGCATTGACTTAGCTAAAGCATCTTCGCCTTCTATAGCATCTGTAATGAATCCTCTAGTCAACATTTTTTGAAACAAACCTCTTGCTCTATCTGCCATTCTTAATGCACCCATAGTAGATGTATCAGCAGTATTATTATCAAGTCTTACTTGTTCGTTATCTTGTATGCCTTGTAGTATTCTTTGCTCTGCTTTGTCTAATTTATCAATAAGTTGTGTTCTAAAATTTTTAAAAAAATTTCTAATACTTGTTATAGGGTCTTTTACGGCTTCTATAAATCTAGCACCTTGAGATAATTTATTTTTTACAGGACCACCTATTCTTTTAAAGGCATCTTGCAATTCATCAGGTATAGTTCCTCTAGAAAAATTAGGAATATCTTTTGGAGCTTTTGCAGATTCATCTTGTGTAAATTCTAAAGCAGCTTCTAATGCTATATCTGAAGCATTTGTGTTGTAATAAGTTATGGCTCCTCTAGGAGTATTTGCAGATATTTCTTGTACTTCTTTTAAAGCTTTTGCTATCTTAATATTTTCTTGTGTATTTGGAGGAGGATTTAATATATTAGCAATATCATTCATGTATTTAGTAATAATTGTCCCAAGTTCTTTTTTTGTAGAAGCTAAACCTCTTGTTTCATTACCTTGTGCTTGCATAGACAAGCCTTCTCCTGTCATCATTCCTTTTACTACTTCTGGTGAAAGAGGTGCTCCAAAATCACTCATATCAGGGCTATAAAATCTTGTTGGCATATTGCCATTATCTAATCGTTTACCAAAATAAGGATTTATTTTTGTTTGTGTAAGTTCTTCTAATGTAGCACTACCTAATATATTATTAACATTTTTAAAATAATTTAAATCATTATCATTATTTACATCTAAATATAAAGATGTATTTTTTTCATCTCCAAGTAGTCCTTCAGTTTTTTCTCCATTCAACTGTCGTATTTGACCTGTAAGCCCAAGTGAATTTGGATTTGGTTGCCAATTTACATTACCAATATCTCTATTAGTATTTTTCTTAACAGCTATTAAAACTAAATCAGATAATTCTACTTTCCAATCTACACTTCTATGGTAAGCAATAGCATCTACTGGATTAGTAAATACTACTAATCCTCCACTTTCTATTTCTGTATCTGGATTATAAAAAAATTCAGAATCATCAATAGAAAAACCTTCTTTTAAAATTCTGTCAGCATCTTGTTTTTTAGCAACATGATAATATTGTTCATCCCATTTTCTTTGAGATTGTCTTTGACCTCTACTAAATAAAGGGGGTTGTCTTGGTTCTGGTGGAGGTGTTGGAGGAAGTTCTTTTAAATCTTTAACAAGTTCATCTCTTCTTTGTTCTAAATTTTGTATTTTTTGTTTATATATTTCTTTTGTTCTGTCTTGCATTAAATCAAAGTCTTGATTGTAAACATTATTTGCATTATAAATTTGTGTATCTAGATTTTTTATTTCTTCTTCAATAACATCTCTATCTATATTACGACCTCTTGAAAAAGTAGGCATAGCTTTACTTTCATATCTTTCTATGGTTTCTAGGTTATATGCTCTAATGCCATCAATAGCCGTTTCATTAATTTGTTCTTGTGTTAAAGATAATAATTCTTGACTACCTTCTAATAAAGCTGATAAAGCGGTATCTTGTTGTGCAGGTATTCCTAATAACTCTCTTATAGATTCTACAAATTTATTCCAAAAACTTCTTTTCTTGTAACCTTTATAAGGTATGCTTTCTAACAGAGCTTGAAATTGTCTATTAGTTAAACCAAATGTAATTAACTCATGCATACCTTTAGGTTTTCCATTCTTTCCTCTTCCAAGAATATAATCAATTACATATGTTTCGTTTCCACCAGCAAGCATTTTTACAAGAGTATTTTCTTCTTGATTTGGATTTCTTTTATATTCTAAAGCTCTTTTTTGAAGTTCTAAAATAAGTTCTACTCTTAATATATCTAAATCATTATATGCAGCCATGGTTTTTTGTGAAAAAGTACCTGCAGGGCTTTGTCTTACTGCTTCAATAGTTGCTAATGTAGATGCATGTAAAGATTCATGCAACATGGTTTCATAATTTACGCCATTTATTCTGTTTTTATTTGTGCCAGTAAGAGGTCTAGAACCTGGCATATCGTTTATTACATATGTAAATGATTTATTTTTTAGGTCTGGTAGAACATATCCCATAGTGCTACTTCTAAATCCATTTATATAAAATTCATCTTTTTGTTTAGTTACTCTATGCACAGCAAAAGAATACCCAGCATTTTTTAATTTTTGTAATTGTAATCTAACTTTATTTCCAATAATTTTAAAATCTTTAGTAGGAGCATTTTTAGACATCCAACTCATAATGCCTAATAAATTTTTAGTCCCCATCCCTTCAATAATAGTTTCTCTTTCTTCTGCTAATTGTTGTTCAGTTCTTTGTTCGCCATCATATAAACCTAAATAACTACCTCTTAAATTTCCTGGATTTTGTGGTTTTTGTGCTTGTGGAGTTTTTATTGAATTTATATTTCTATCTGTTATTAATTGATTGTCTGTATCAATAATAATTTCACGTTGTTCAGTTTCATATGGAGAAGAAACAGGCATTTGTAAATCAAAAGGCAAATTTTCATTAAGTTTATCTAATTCTCTTAAAGTTCTAATTTCACCTCTTTCTCTACTGCCTACTTTTCCTGACTCTATATCATTATAAATATCTTTAACATTTGAAAATCCAGACAAACGCATAGCAGAACCTAATCCTTTAAAAAATTTTACAATTTTATTATAGATTCCCTTTACTTTAGAAGGAGTAGCATTGTCTGGAAAATTTCTTGCTCTAAATAGTTCAGCAACAGCTTCTTCTACAAAAAATTCTTCAGCAAATTCTGGTTCAATATTTTTACCAGCTAAAGTAGACTGGTTAATATCTATTGCACGTTCATAAAAAGTTTTACCTGAGTATTTTTCATCAAAAGATTTTGGAACTTTTTTTCTTTTTACAAGACTTCTAAGATACTGATATTCTTTTTCAGTAATTAAATCTTTTTTGCGAAAAACATGAATTAATTCATGGTTAAAAATTGCATCTAATTTTTCTGATATTTGTAAATCAGATAAATTGCCATCAGGATTTACAGAATTTAATGATAAAAATATAGTATCAGTGTATCTATCATATTCACCTTCTACGTTGAACTTTCTAACCTCTCTTGGGTCATATAACATTGTGTTATCTTTAGTTTGTCTTAGTGTAGTTGTTGAAAGTATGTCATTACTTACAACAGCACCAACTTCTGATAAACCTAATTTTCTTAATTTATTTTTTATTTCTCTAGCAAATTTATTTAATTTACCTTGTTCAACAGCATCAGCATAATTAATTTGTACTTCTTCTATTTCTTTTGGAGGTAATACTTTTGCTTGTTTTATTTCTTCTTGTGCTACTAAATCATTAATTAAATTTTCTGGTAACTTTTGTTTAATTAATCTTTCACGAAATTCGTCTGGAGTTTCATTAAAACCTTCAGACTTTCTAAGTAAATCAAATTCAAAATTTTCTTTAATTTTATATTTATTAGTTCCTTCAACTTGTATTGCTCTACCACTAAATACTAAATCATCAATAAACTGTGCAGAATCTTCTTTATTTTTAAAAGGTTGATTAACTGAAACATCTTCACTTGTACTAATTAAATCATTTTGATTAAATTCAGTTTTATTCAAAGACATATTTGCTACAAAGTCTTTCATCATTGCAGCGTTGTAATTTCTTGGTGTAAAATCTGGTAATTTTGTTTTATGATTAAATCTAGGTAATGAATACAATCTAGCCATAAACAATTCTTTTTGTCCTTGACTCATTGATTTAAAGTTTGCAGTACCAGTTAGCTTTTCTGCTGCGTTTTTAACAGATTTATCATTAAAATTTAAAAGAATATTTTTTGATTTAGCCACATCTTTAAATGCAGCAGCAGATAAATTTGGTGTTTCTTTTCCAGCAGTAATAGAAGGATATCCTTGTTCTTCTGCTTTTAAAAATACTTCATTTGCTTGTTGTGAAGCCCATGTATTAAAATCTTTTTTATTTAAAATCTTCTTAACTTCAGGAATTGTATATTCTTCTTTTAACTCAACACCTCTATAAGTATTTGGATTTTTACCTTTAGAAACTTTTTCTCTAAATTCGTCTAAATTTTTATCTTTAATGGTGCTATCAAGATTGACAACAGTTTTTAAATTAACAGCACTTGAGTTTGGACTTATCATTAAAGTTCCTAATTCAAATGCAGAAGCATTATTTATTAGCCCTTGCATATATAAATTATTTTTTAATTCAAGGTCTATTTTTTGTATTTCAAATTTATTTTTTGCAAGTTCTATTGTATTAATAGCGTCAGTTTCTTTATTGACAGTATCAATAATAGAATTATCTGTGGCATTTAAATCTAATATACTAAAAGTATCATCTGGATTTTTTGCATAAGTTAGATTAGGTTCAATTCCCAGTTCATCAGGTATAGCTATATCAGGTATAGTGGCTGGTTCAAGGTCTTGAACTTCAACTAAATTTTGTTGTTCTATAGCTAATTCTTGTTTTCTTTTTTCTAAGATTTCTGATTTATCTCTAAGAAGTCTTGCTTCTTTTTCTTGTTGATAATGTCTACCAACATTTCTTCTGCCAGCCATTGAATTAATAGCTAAATCTATAGTTCCACCAACAAGACCACCTAAAGTAAAGTCATCAAATAAACTTTCACCTATTGGCAACTGGTCACTATATATACCTCTAGCTACTAAATCTTGTGCAAGTCCTGCACTAACTTCTTGTAATCCTTCTCCAGCACCAGCTTTTAACATTGATTTTAATCTTGTTGTTACTAATTCTCTAGTTGTTGGATTTTTTAATGCAGTTTTAGGTATTCTTTTAAAAATAGCAGCAATAGGTAACATTTCACTTAATCCTATACCTGCACCCATAATTTCAGCAATTATTTCTTGTACTGGACCAACATTTTCACCTAACTCTGTAGCCCTTTCAATATTATCTTGAGATTCACGCGTTCCTTGACCCATTACAAAAGGTGCTGGAACTCCAAATGTAGCAACATTTTGACTTTTAATTATGCCTTTTTTAAATAAACTTCTTCCTATTAATCCAGCTCCTAATGGCATCGCTACAGAACCAAAAGCTTGACCTGCTTTAGTGCTATATAAATCTTGATAGGCTGGGTCAATATCACCAACTATACTTCTAGCTGAATCTGATACTTCTCCCAAACTTTTATATAACTCACTATCATTTCCTTCATCAACTAATCCAACCAATCCTTGCAATGCATTTGGTATTGCTGAAGCTGCTGCTCCTCCAAGACCTTGACCAAAAGCTTTAACTCTTCCAGCAATATTTATTTCATTAATATCTATTCCATGAATTCTTTTTAAAGGACCAGCAATAACTTCTCTTTGCTCAAGAGTTAAATTATCTGGAATAGATATTGTTTGACCATTCTTAGATTTAAAATCAGCCATTTATGCGTTTCCAATTCCTAGTGCTTGCAAAGCAGCAGCATCTTGTTCTTCTTGTGTAAGTATATTTAAACCTAAAGATTTAGCATACGCTGCTTGTATTTGACTTAATTCATTACTTAATGCTGCAGCTTGTTCGGTTTTACCTGCATCAAATAATGCTTTTATTTGTGCACCATATGTAGAAGCTAATTTGTAATATTGGTCAGGCAATTTCATATTTGCATTTGCAACAAGTGCATCAGTTTGTGCTCTTATATATTCTTGTTCTGCTACTTTTTTATCTCTACCTTGAATATCAGAAACTAATCCACCAAGACCACTAGCTAATTCACTTGTATTTCTAGCACCCATGATAGTAAATCCAAGTCTTGCTAAATCTAATGGGTCACCAAGACCTTTTCTTTTAGTTTCTTTATCTTTATTTAAAATTGTATCTAATAATTGATTTGTTGGTTTTTTATTATTTAATGTATTATCATCTACAACATTTGTATCATTTGTAAGATAGTCTAGTGCAGGAGGAATAGTAACTCCAGCAAGTGTAGAACCTCCTATAATTTTATATGGTAGTTCTCGTCTTAATGCTTCTTTACCAGTTTGTAAAACTGTGTTTGGATTGTATGGTGTTGTAGCTGGCAAACCACCTTTTCTATTTAATTCTCTTTGACCAGCTTTTAAAAGTCTTTGTGCTCTTTTAGCATCATAAATTTTCTTTAAACCAGAGCCAGCTCTTACACCTAATTGAAGCAACTTAGTAGCTCCTGCTGCAATTCTTGCTCCTGGAGCAGGTGTAGCTAATAAAGCTAATGAAGCAGCACCTAATCCGTATTGTATTTTTTCACTTGTAGATAATTTTTCAGATTTTTCTAATATTTCTTTTCTTTGAGATTCGCTTAAAGATTCTATTGGAATAGTTTCACTTAATCCTATATCTGCTCCAGAAGATGTAAATGTATCAGATACTAATTCACTACCTGTAGGATAAGGATTTTGTCCAGTAGGTGTAAATCCACCTACTTGAAAACCTGTTCTACCACCAGCTTGATATGCAGGCAAACCCGCTCGTCCTATTCCTGCACTCTCTAAAAATTTCATTCTTAAAAAATCTTGATTTGCTTTTTCATTATCTTGTCGGTTTTGAACGTCATAAAGAGATTCACGATAATTAACATCTTCTCCTCTTATTCCCTGTAAAGTACGACGCATAGCCTCATTATTCTTCCTTGTGTTTCTAGTTATGCCTTGATTAAAGTTTCCTGCTAATTCTATATTAATAGCTCTTAATTCTTCATTAAGGTTTTTCATCCTGCTTTTATTTATTCTTCTATCTGCTAAAGTATCCATTATTTCTTGTTTTCTTTCAAAAAGAATTTGTTTAGTTTCTGACATGTTTGATTCAGGAACGCCATGTGGATATTCCTTACTAGTATACTTTCCAACTGGATTACCCTTTGAGCCAAGCGGATACATAAAAGGTTTAAAGAAAGGTTTACCTCCATCAGAACCAGTTAATCCACCACCAGCCATCATTTGCATAGGAGAAGGCGGAGCCATGTTACCCATATCACTTGGCGGGAAAGCATCTTGTGGACCAGGTGATTGAGCCATAGCTCCTTGTAAACCTTGTTGACCTGAAAACTCTTGCACTACTTCTTCAGCTACAGTTGTTTGTGGTTTTGGTTGTTGTGCATCATACATCTTTCTCATCTGATTACGTCTTTGTATTTCAGACAATACTAAATAAGAGGGGTACATAGAGTTTGGGTCTTGTGACATTTGCACAAGTTGTTGCTCTGGAAAATCTTCTAATTGATTTGATAGTTCTACTAAATTTGCCATTAGCTCATTCCTTTATATAAACCAAGTCCACCTAATCCAGCTCCTATTGCGGTCTGAAATAATCCTGGTTGTTGTTGATATGTACTTATTTGTTGATTTGGTGTTACTGGCACACCTCTTAATAAACCAGCTAATTGACTTAACTGTTGATTAGAATATCCTTGTTGTCTTAAGAAATCTTGATATCCCATATCCATAGATGCTTGTTGCATTGCTCTATTACCCTGACCTATGCCTTGTAATGAAGCAATTCTTTGTCGCACATCATTTTGTATATCTTTACCAGTACCTCTAAGAGCGTCTACAGAGGCTAGACCATAACGCTGTGACATATCATAAGCTGATTGTCCATACTTCTCTTGAGCCTGCCTAGCAGCTTCTCTAGCTTGATAAGCAGCAATGTCTTGTCTGCCTTGTTCTTGAAATGATTTCTCTGATGTAGCGTATGCACTTTGCATAAACTTTTCTTGAGCCTGTCTAGCTGCTTCATTTTGCTGTGCTGCTGTAAGACCAAGTTTTGATGCTGCTTGTTTTGCAGCTTCTCCAGCTTGATATCTTTTTAAGTCTATATCTGCTTGTTTTTGAAAAGAACCTTCTGTTAATTGAAAACCACTTTGTCCAAATTTTTCTTGTGCTTGACGTGCAGATTCTGTTTGACTAAATGCAGACTGTCTATATTGTTCTTCAGCTTGTCTTGCTGCTTGATTTTGTTGTCTAGCAGTCATACCCATTTCTGCAGCTTTTTGTCTGGCTGCTTCACTAACTGAAAAAGCTTGTTGTTGCATTTGTTCTTGTGCTTGTCTAGCTTGTTCACCAGCAGTAAATTGTTGTAAATCAAATCTAGAAGCATCTAAACCTGAAGCTCTCTCTGCTGCTAATTGTTGCTGTGCTGATTGAAAACCTGCTTGACTGCCTTTAGCTTGTATATCATCTAACTGTGTTCCTAGATTACGCTCACGTTCTGCTTGCATAATAGCTTCACGATAGCCACCTAAACCACCAGACATAGAAGCTGCGTCTGCAGTTTTATCACCCATCATTTCTGATTGTCGTGTAGCTTCTCTTTTTTGTACATCAGTTACAGCTTGTTGATATGGAGACATAAATCTATCTATGTTTTCTTCATATCCTAATTGCTGAAATGCTGGTCCTACTTGACCTGCTTGATACCCTGATTGTCTTGCATTTGGATTATATGTAGAAAAGTTATCTTGTGCTCTATATCCAGATTGTAATCCTTGTGCTTGATAACCTGGTTGATATGATTGTGCATCATAGCCTTCTCTTTGTTGACCTGCTTGATAACCTGAACCTACTAGTCCTGCTTGGTAGCCTGAACCATATCCTTGTGCATCATATGTATCACCTAAATAATCAGCTTGATAACCAGACCCATATGGTCCGCCTAGTTGTGCTGCTCTTTGTGAAGCTAATTGATATTCTTGAGGAGTGCCAGCTTGTGCATAACCTCTTGTCATACCCTGTGATGCTAATTCATCAGGAGAAAAATATGCTAATCTTTCGCCTTGATATGGTGTATATGGTTGATTAGATTCAGCTTCTCCTCTTTGCAGAAGCCTTTCAAAATACGGTTGAACATATTCTGGTAAATCTGTATTTACTACTTTTGTTTCTGTTGGTCCTGATGAACCGCCGCTTCTTCCGCCCATTAGTTATTCTCCTCAAATTCGTATTCAAAAAATACTGATGTTTTTTTCCAATTTTCTCTAGCTTTAATCCAATTCCAAAATCCTTCTCTACCAACACCTTCAATGCCAGTACAATCATTAGCTTTAGCCCAATCATATATAACTTTAAGACCTCTATCAGCCCAGTCATTCATTTTCTTACCAGTTACATGGTCAATGTTTAACATTTTTTTGCCAGTTGGATATTGATTAATTTTTGTAATAGCACATCCAACAATGTCTAAACTATTTGTATCAAAAATAATCCATAGTGAAGCTCTATTATTAAGGCAATCATAAAATACATCTTTAGGTGTAGTTCTGCCATTAGAGCGTTTGCAAGATTTTTCTAAAAGTTTTTCACATTGTTCCCATACAAGAGTCATTTTATCGCTAGGCATTAACGATATTTCAAAATCTTCTTCTACTTTTACATCTATTTTTTCTGCTACTTGATTCATGCTGGCATTACTCTTTGTGGATTCATTGGAGATGCTTGTGTTTTAGTACCAGTTTTATTCATTCTAACTCTATCTAACATACCATCTAATTGTTTAGAACCTGCATTAGAACTGCCATCTCCTATCATAGATACAACATCTGCTGGAATAATATATTCATCTTCTGATACAGCAGCTTCTGCAAACTTGCCTATATTCATGGGTAAATCATCAGCCATTCCACCATTTCCATTACCTTTTATTAAGCCTTCTGTTTGTGCGTTTGGATTTCCTGCTGCTTGTTTAAGAACTGCACTTCTAAGTTGTAAGAATAATTCATCACCATATTTTTCTATAAACATATTAACAGCATCTTCATCAGAATTTTCACCACGAATAAACATAATTACATTTTGTGTTATTGGGTCTTGCATCATATCTGTTTGACCGCCTTCTTGATAACCCATTGCTTCTACAGCTTCTCTACCTTTTTCTGTTTTAGCTAAAGCTTCTAAGCCTTCATTAGGTAATTTATTTTCTCCAGTACCTCCACCTTCTGCAAACATAGGTGCTCCAAAAATACCTCCACTCATAGGTGGTTTATTTTGGTCAAAACTTGGTGGTGATGTAAATGAACCTATTCCACCCATAGCTGGTCCTGATGGTATTTGTCTTTCTTCTGGTGCAGGTCCCATTACTGGAGGAGTTCCAGCAGGTAAGTTATCTACAGGTAATATTCCACTACCTAGTGGTCCACCACCTGTTACTGGTATGCCGCCAGTTTGAACCTTTGGTTGTTGTAAGAAAGGCTGTGGCGTTGTTACTGATTGAACAGGAGGTGTTATAGGAGGAGGTGCTATAGGTGTTTGTGTTGGTATAGGACCACCAAATTCACCTAGTCCGCCTTGAGGAGGTCTTGGCATCATCATATTTTGAATGGGTGCTGGGGTTGCTTGTAATGGCTGTATATTTGGTGGGCTATTATAAAAATCTAAGTAACCAGAATAATCTCGTACTACTTCATCTTCACCACCTGTTCTTGCTGCATCGTCTATACCATCGAATTGACTTGCAGAGAATCTATCATTACCTTGCATAGGTGGAGCCATAACAGGTGAAGCAATTGGAGCTGGAGGTGGTGCAACTGGTTCAGGAGGTTGCGGTCTACTATAGTCAGGTATTGTTACATCTGCTCCACCTTCAATAGGTATTGTTATTGTAGGAGGTGGTGTGACTACAGGAGGTGTTGATACTGGAGGTTCATATGGTAATGACTTAAATCCATCAATAGGAGGTTCTACTGGTCCGCCTACAACAGGATTAGTAAAATCATCTACAGGTGCTGTAGGAGGTACATTTGCACCGCCACCTTTACGACCAAATCCTGGTATAGGGTCATTAATAGGAGGAGGAGCATCAATAGGTGGTTTATCTCCACCGCCTGTTCCACCGCCATCATCAGGAGGAGTTCCGCCATCATCTGGTGGTGTATCTACTGGAGGTTCATAAGGAACATATGGTTGATATGGCATTGGTTGTTGCGTAAATCTTGCATATGGATTAAACATTTGTTGCATTTGTGGAACGCCATAGAATCCTTGATAGCTAGGTGATTGCATAAATGGATTACCATATCCACCAAACATTGGAGGAGGATTATAACCATATCCACCTTCATCACGAAAACCACCTGGAGGTGCCATTGGTTGAAGACCACGACTACGACTACGACCACTTGGTTCAGGAGTAGCATCTGGATTGTTTGCTGCTATATCTCTAGCATATTGAGTTAAATATTTAGTAGGGTCATCTCCTTGAAAATATCTTTGTTCTGGCATAAATCCTGGCATAAACCCACGACCTATTGGTCTAGTTCTTCTAGCTATTGGTGCATAGGCATTAGAATTAAATCTACCATAGCCTCCATAGCCACCAGTATTACCACCACCATAACCACCAGAATAATTAAATCTATTCATAGGGTCGTTATAATTAGAGCCACCATAAAAATCATTTATATATAAATCTTCTCTTGGATAA
>Ga0209337_1002215_pt1 | contig 14265 bp, 3 predicted proteins | sample LinPmetageLP53_FD_184044 | JGI IMG/M metagenome (GOLD analysis project Ga0209337, IMG submission 184044) | Marine viral communities from the Pacific Ocean - LP-53 (SPAdes) (version 2) | ecosystem: Environmental > Aquatic > Marine > Oceanic | place: Pacific Ocean | collected 2010-02-08
ACGATTTCGAAGAGTGGTTGGAAATTAGAGAGCCTAAAGGGGATGTTAACAGACAGTCGCTTAATTTACATCAGTGCGCAATTGTTGGTGATAAGTTTATGCGTAAACTTGAACAAGGAGATGCAGATGCAAGAACTCGATGGAGTAAATTACTTAGAAAACGTAAGGCAACTGGAGAGCCGTATATTATGTTTAAAGGAAACGTTAATAAAGCAAATCCACCGGCATATAAAGATAATGGATTAAAAGTCCACATGACTAATATATGCAGTGAGATAACATTACACACCGATGAAAGCCACAGTTTCGTTTGTTGCTTATCATCATTAAATTTAGCAAAATATGAAGAATGGAAGGATACTAACCTTATCTATGACGCCACGTTCTTTCTTGACGGAGTTATGGAGGAATTTATTCAAAGAGCCAAGGGGTTACGCGGGTTCGAAAATGCTGTTCGATCTGCGCAGAAGGGGAGAGCACTGGGCTTGGGAGTCCTTGGATGGCACACGTATCTCCAAGAGAAAGGTATTCCTTTCGAAGGTCTACTGTCTCAGTTTGAAACTAGGAAAATCTTTTCGCAGATTAAAATTGAAAGCGAGAGAGCATCTAGAGACCTTGCAGAGATTTACGGAGAGCCTCTGTGGTGTGCTGGAACTGGTATGCGTAATACTCACTTACGTGCTGTTGCTCCTACTGTTAGCAATAGCAAGCTTAGTGGGAATGTTTCGCCAGGTATTGAACCGTGGGCTGCGAATGTTTTCACGGATCAAAGTGCGAAAGGTACTTTCATTAGAAAGAATCCGACGCTTGTTAAAGTATTAACTAAACATAATTTAAACAATGAAGAAACGTGGAATAAAATACTGGCTGACTATGGTTCAATTCAGGATATTGACGGGCTGGATCATATTACCGTGGGTGATCATGACATACCTGCCAAAGAAGTTTTTAAAACATTTAAAGAGATCAATCAGCTGGAACTGGTTGCCCAGGCAGGATTGAGACAACAGTATATAGATCAATCTGTTAGTTTAAATTTAGCGTTTCCTGCAGTGGCAACACCTAAGTGGCTTAACAAAGTTCACATGGAAGCATGGAAGAAGGGTGTTAAAACTTTATACTATACACGTACTGAATCTGTGCTGCGCGGAGATCTTGCTGCCAAAGCAATGGACGAAGACTGCTTAGCCTGTGACGGTTAAGTAATATATTAAATGAAAAAAGCCGACACTTAATTGCGTCGGCTTTTTTATTATAGAATTTTCGAGGTGTGGTTGCCTGTTGTGTAATTCTATTTTGTTCTGTTCTTAAACATTAAATAATATAAGAACGAGTTCCATTCGTGTTTTAGTTTTGCTATAAAGTTTTTCATTTTTTGTTTTTGTTTTTGTTTTTAGTTAATAGCCACCACTTATGTATGGTGTACCCAATACTCACCGCCAGCAGCGTAAGTTTAAGAATCATGTCTACCTGCGACATTGATATTGCAAGCGTACCTATGTTTAATAAATAAATTTTCAAATCTGATATAGTCATTTTAGGGGGTTTATTTTAAAGAATCTTTTCTTTTGGTTGCGGGTCTCTTAACTTTTGGTGTAGGCAATATGTCTCCGCCTTTGCTAAGAGACTCCATGTCTTTTTCAAATTGCTTCTTATCTCTAAGTGCCATTATTTTATCTACTCTATTGGCTTCAGTTTTAAGATTTCTAATTTGTTTTCTAGTTAAAACACCTGAGTTCCATAGTATTTCTTCCTGTTCTTTTTTACTTAGCTTTTTTAATACAGATCTTCTTTGATCAGTAGGATTAAGCTCTTCAAATTCCTTGTCAGCCTCTAGTTCTTTAAACCTTTCTTTCTTTTCTTCTCTTTCTTTTAAAGTAGCTTCTTCAGACATCAATTGCCACTTAGGCCAACCTAATGCAATCAAAGGTTTCATCCACGTTTCTGTTTCACTGCTAGCTATATCAACCGCATCAATTGCCATTCCTACGGCTCTATCGGTTGGAAGACCAGTAGCCGCTGCAATTGCGCTACTAGCTGCGGTAACATAGGGATGCTTCAAAGACATTTCGTCAAATTCTATTTCTTTTTTACCCCATTCCATAGTGTTACCAACTTTGGTAACCTTGCTCAGTTTACTACCAACGGGGGGAGACACTGCTACTACTCCGTTTACTAATGTTTCCGCTAGCCTTTGGTTTCTTGTTTTCTGGCTTCTTTCGTAATACTTTATAGCTAAGTTTTTAACCGCAGACACTACAGCGCCTCCGACTCCTATGCCTCTAAGTATACCGTCTGTCATAGAGTTAGCAACTTTAAGCATTTTTTTATTTCTGCTTTCTTCTTGTTTTTCAGTAAGCTCCTCTACTTCTTCTTCGTCATCATCTCCCATCATAGCTGCAAACAATCCTTGTTGCAAGAAGTTAAAAATAGCATTTTGAAGAAAACCATAATAAGCTATCCTAGATAAATGTGTTTTAGCATCCCCGCGGCCCGCTATAAGGTCCTGTGTGGATCTTTTTATTATCCTAGCATATTGCGAAGGAGTGTTAGCAAAAGCTAGTATGAGGCGTCCTATGGGCTCTCTTTGCTGCTTAGATGTCATAGCCGGATCACTAGACTGCTGAGATGTTTCCGCTGTCTTAATAAAATCCTGCATTGCTTGCTTTTCAGCAGCGGCTTTATTCATTCCTCCTTTTATAAGCGCATTGACTTTGTTCCTATAAAATGAAGCTCCCCCTGTTGCTATTGCAACACTATCTGCTATTTTAGTAGGTATAAATCCTGCTTGTAAAACTTTAGCTAATACACCTTGAAATCCGTTTTCTTTAGCCGTCGTGGCAATATCCGCTTCATTTACATTAATTTTCAATCCGTCTCTTCTATCTACTAAATAATCAGAGTTCATCAGCATTGTCCAGTCTTTCCAATATTGCGGTTGGTTAGCAAATGCTTTGGCTGCTTGATAAAGATTGTTGCCCTCGAAGTTTATAAAGTTAGTAAAAGATATCAGCTGTAACACAGCAGATCTTCTGTTTAAGAACATTATATTTCCTACAGCGGCGTTTAACCACCTAACAAATCCATCAGTAACTCTATTACCAGTAGGCTTAGAATTTTGACCCGTGCTCATTGCGCCTAAAGAAGATTTCAATGCTTCAACATACCTTTGACCAAAAGCGGCTTCTAGCTTGTTAAGATTAGTTTCTGTAAATATAGCGTCAACGTTTTGCTGCCATACTTCTAACATTTTTTTTCTACCTTCAGTATTCAGTGTATTAAGTAAGTCCGATGTTATTGTACCGGATGTCCAGCCCTTTGTAGGGGCTTTGGGAGGATTGTTCTTGTTAAGCTCTAACAATTTATCAGCAAATGCCTTTAAATCCGGTTGGGAGTTAACATAATTAACAAGGATAGGTAGATCTACATTTGATAAGCCTTCTATATCAAGCCCTTGAGCATCCCAAACATATACTCTAATGGCTTCTTCCTTAGTAAACAAACTTTTCTTCATGTTGCCGTTTTCGTCCTCATACTCAAAAGTTTTCTTAAGCTTTCTTGGCACGATACCCAATTCTTTTTTAAGAGCTCTATATTGCTTAGCTATTGATATTCTTTGGGTTCTAAGCCCTGACACACCTTTCCAATAAGGGTCAATTACATGCTTTTTATAAAAGGCCATAGCTGATTCCCCCTTCTTACCTTTAGGTAAAGTTTTATATAACAGACCCATAAAATCTTCCGCTGAGGGCGGGATAAAGAAGCTAAGCTTACCTTTCTTAGCACCTTTTTTTCCAGATTTAACTGATTGGTATTCTTTAAATGATTCTATACCAGATTTTTCTTCAATTATTTCATTGAATCTTTTATTAAGATCCATGCTGTATCTAACTCTAGCTTGTTGTGTATCACTCTTTACATCAAGTGTATTTATTACTTCTTTAACCTCTTTAGGCTGCGCCTTTAAATTAGTTGTAGATGAATTAACCGCGTCGCCTTTAATAGAAAGCTCATTTATAAGATTGTCAAGCGTAGGCTCTATCTTCATAGAGTACTTAGTCGCATAATTTTTACTAAATACTCTACCTGAATCGGTATTCATCATAGTAGATTTACCGTCAATTTTACCCTGAGCATTTCTAGGTACTTTTAAAGCTAAATCTTTTGTACCATGATCCATGCGGTCGAACCATTCTTGTTTGCTACCTCCAAGGTTTTTAAGAGCCAGTAATTTACCGTCTTTAAATGCTATTTCAAAACCACCATCATTAATCTCTACAGCTCCAGTGTCTTCATTAACCATTTCGGTAAAGAGGGGCTTGCCATAATTCTCCCACATGTTAAAAGATCCAGATGTTAATTCAACTGGTCCAGTAGCGTATATTTCCGGGTTTTTAACAGTCCCTCCTTTAGCGGGTCCGTTATCAAACTCCTTTTGAGTCATGTTTGGGTCTTTAGTTTTGTAGTAAGAAACGTATTTTGCAACCCTGTTTACTTCAGGGTCGTTGTTGCGCTCCATTTGTACATAAAAATTATCCTGGCTAGTATCATAGCTTCCCTCTCTTATATTGTATCCTTCGGCTTCGGCTTTAGCTAATTCTTCGTTAAAGTCTTGTTTATTTTCCCTGTCTATTATAAGTTGATCCTCGCGATTTGTGCTGTCGTAGTCTACTTTTCCTGCAACCCATCCTGGCTTTAAATTGCCAACAAAATCAAACATGACGTCCTCCACTCGGTTGCCCAGGTTATCAAATGTTGTATAGTTTTCCACAACCCCCGCATTTACTATAGCTTCGTACGCAATCTCCATTTCAGTTCCAGGAGGAATACCAGGGGGGTTTTCTTTTCGCTCTTTTTGTTCTGCCGGTGTGTAGTCGTTTTTTTGTACCGTTACACACCATGGGTTTGTTTTTTTACCCCAATGAGTATCTAACATTCTTCTAACAGCCTGCTGACCTCTACGAGTAGGCATTATTTGAAATGTTTCTACTTTTTCAGGTAAAGATTTTTTATTAAAAAATTGCTTTTCCTTGTTGGGATCTAAACGCCTTTCTTTAACACCATCCGCGAAGTCTTCTATAATGTCACGAGGATTTGTGAAGCTCATTGCGTCTAGCTTTTTCGCTTCAACAATTCGCATAGCTTGATCTACTATTTCAATATCCATAGGAAAATTAGTGTCACTTTTAGCTATAAAGTTTAAAGCAGCCCTTTTGTATTTACTTTTATTTTTTTCTGGTATATCTAAAGTTTTAGCCCAATCAAATACTGCATCTATTTGTCCTTCCGGGGAAGACAGTACATTACCTACGACTAAATCTCCTCTGGTTTTTAAAAGTATTGCAGAATATTCTCTTCGTATTTTTTTAGAATACCTAGCAGCTTTAGCTAGTTCAACATTACTTCGCACGTTGTCTAAAGCCGAAAGTGCAGTACTCACTGCGTCAACATTGCCTACATGATCATCAGCAAAATAGAAGTCGTTGTATCCTTCTGCAAATTTACCTACAACCCAGTTAGCTTTAGCTTGCGGATCGGAGCTTGCAAGCCCGGTAATGTTAGCAAGTGGTATGTCAAGACCAATACCCTTAAGAAACTCGTGGATAGCATTGGCACTGTTAGCCGGTCTAGCGGTTAATATGTAAACATCTTTGTTGCCAAACTTTTTGTTTCTGTCTACAGCTTTATTAAAGAATGGTCCTTTAGCCCCGTTCATTACTTTGCTGAATTCGCTGAAATCAAATTTAGCACCGTTTGCTAACATAGCGTCCCCCTCTTTAGCAAATCTCGATGCATCTAATTTACCTTTAGTGCCGTCAGGCATTGTAAACAGCACATTACTTTTGGTTGTTGCCAATGTATCGTCAAAATCCCAAACACTAATACCTTTAGTAGGTTGATCTAAACTATTACCTAAAGTTATGGCTTTATCAAAGTTTTCAACTCGCTTTATAGATTCTTCTAAGCTAATCCCTTCTTGACGAAGATTTAAAGGCAAAGAATAATTGTTTTCTTTTGCAATAGCTAATTCGTTTGCGGCATAATTTACATTAACTTTAGCATATACATTCTTTAAAACGTCATACCTTTTGCTTTCTAAACCACCCTTTTGTTCCAACAGATCGTTCAGCTGCTCAGATATGTTGTTTATGGTAGTTTTGTCTAAATATTCGTTTAGAGAAGTTTTACTTCTTTTCCCTTCTATGTATTCAATAATTTTTGCGTTAACATCGCTCATACTAGGATTGTGATCCAGTACGGTTTTATCATCAGCGTTAATCTTAATTATGCTACCCATTCTGCTTAGCTTTCTAGCAATTCCGTTTTGGCTAAGATTCATTAAAGCTAACATTGCTTTTGCCCCCGCTATATCCCCTTTTTTAATAAACGAGTCAAGCACATCAAACATAACTTTTCTTACAGCACCCGCTTCTTTATTTATAGTTATAGCCGCTGCATTATTTTTTGCCGTATCCGGACTATTAAGATCTTTTTTAACTGAATCCGCGGACGTGCTTAGCCTTATAGGCTTTCCGTCAAAATTTATAGTGGCTAACCCTCCTGTTTTTGCCAGTGTAAACCCAAGATTTTTTAGTTTAGCATCGCTAAGGCCTGTAGCTTCTTTTATAGCATCAAATACAGCGGTATTGTTAGTTGCTTTTAAAAAATCAAAATCACGTCTGTAATCTATATCTCTGCCCGCTCTATTCCATCTTTCAACGTAGTCTTTTATAACCTGTATTTTAGTTTCTTTTGAAACTTCTTTTCCCTTTAATGCCTCTACTTTGTCCCATTCTTTGTTAATTGCTTTGTTTTCTATAACATACTTAAAAGCCTGTCCAAAAGAATATTGTAAATCTGGAATTAATTTTATTTGAGCTTCTGCTTTTTTATAACTAGCGGGATCAAATTTTTGCATTACACCTAATGCTGCATTTCTGTAAACGGCCCCTACTTCTCTACCATATTTTTTAGCAGTATCTTTTTGAATAATATTAGATACGTCTATCATATCTAATTTCTTTTTTCTTGTTTTATTCTCAGCTTTTAAAATCCTATAAATTTCATCTGCAGCCTCGTATGGTATCGCTTTATTTTTAAAATTTTTAGGGTTAAACATTTCTATGTTCACAGGAGCATGCACAATTTTAAGCATAAGGGAGTACATTGTTTTGTTTTTACCCATTTTAATGTCTAGGTCTGTCATAGGATCTAAGTTACCAAATTCCCTGCTCATCTGGTTTGCTATCATACGACCTTCTAGCTTTATCAAACTTAGTAAGGTTTGCGCTCCAGGCATTTTATTAGGGGTTTTACCCGCTTCTTTAGCCTTAGCTACATCTGGCACTGCATTTCCATTGTTATCATCAATAGCCCCTATTGCTTCCAATAGCTCTTCCCTAGATATTTTTTGAATTTCTCCTTCTAAATTTCCTTGCGCCTGAGTTCTTCTCCCTGTAACTAAATAAGCTAGCTTTGTAAAGCTTCTAGGCATTCCAGTTGACTTACCAGCACTTCTACCTCTTTTACCACTAAAGTATTTGTATTCAGGAACACTGAGCTCCGGCAAAAATCTTAGTATACCTTCGGCTCTAGATTCCGGCGAATATTCTTCAAAAGTAAAATTAGAATTTTCTTTAGCTTTGCTTTTTAGTTCTTCTAATTTAGCGTCTCTTTGGTCGTAAGGCACCCTTACCTCTACCATTTCTCCGTTTTCTTCTGTTCTAAATACAGCTTGTTTTGCGGTAAAAGCTGTAATTGCGTTTTCGTATGTTACTTTGTTAAAGTTACCAGACCTTGCGGTTAAAGTTCCTTGATCAATACCATATACCTCCGCTAATATAGAGTCAATAATAATTGGCAATTTTTTAAAGTTTTCTACTTTTTTATTGCCTTTATTTACTTCCCAAAACTGTATAATTTTCTTTTTAGCTTCTTCTATAAGAGTTTCGTTAGCTAATAGTGCGCTAGGTTTTCTTATTTCTCCTTTGAAGCCGCTATCTAACTTTTTATCAGCAGGTTCAGTAGGCGTACTTGAATCTTCTACGGCAATTTTTGTTAAAGCTTCAGCGCCTCTTGATATTCCTTGATCCTTACCTATAACACCTAATCTTTGCGCTAAGTTTCTAAGACGAAGTCCACCTCTTTGAAATATAATATCTTCGATGTCATTAATAACTTCCTCTCCTGATCTATTTATAGTTTCAGGTTTAAACTCGTTGATAGTAAGGTTTGTTATTTCGGCTTTAGCAGCCTGCATAAACTCCTCACGCGTTACGGCAGCGGTTGCATTTTTAGCAATCTTATCATAATAAAGTTTAGTAAATAAGTTTACCGCTTTGTTTATAGGTGTCTCTAAGGCCTCGGTTATTTCTTTTTCTAATTTATTGAGAGCGGGCTGTTTTTTTACAGTTAATGGTTTGTTTTTTAAAGCAACTATTCTTTTTTCTCTGCTTGTTCTACTTTCAACATTGTCATTTATAGCTTCAATTTCTGCTATAGCATCAGCGTTTAATTTTTTTTCTTGAGCTATTAGCTCTTTATTCACTTTTTGCGCCTCCGCTATCTTAGGCTCTATTTCTTTTTTAACGTCCTTATCTAGTGAGTATTTTCTTTTGGACTTATCTGCCTTAGGTCTAACTATTACTTCCTTAGGAGCGTCCTGAACAGCCTCTGTTGCCGCAACAGTCTCTGAAGCTGGAGCAGCAAGTGCCACATCAAGTGCATCACCGGCTTTTTCCATTCTTTCGTATAAGGCTAAGTTGTTCGGATCCTCTGCTGCTTGGTCTTGTAGATCAAAATAGGCTTGCTCCAAAGCTTCAATTTGCATTGATTGTTTTGGTGTAGGCTCAGAAACTTTGCCTTGCTTTTTGACTAAAGATCCTTTTATTCCAGCAACCCCTTTTTTTATTGATTTAGAAGCCTTTCCTTTTTTAATAGATCTGTTGTAGTCTTTAACAAAATTAAACACGCTCGCTCCGTCGTCTAAAGATATGTCTTTGCCTAAATTTAACATTCTTTTAACAGAATCTATTAAGCTAGCTATTTTGCCGTCTCCGGATTTTACCTTGTTATCTAGCATTGCTTCACTAAGTAGAGTGAGCATTTCTTCATTATAAACGTTGTTTTCTCTAGCTTTTTTATAATCAGGAACCTCTTGCCCCGCTCCATTTTTTATAACTCCACCATAAAGCTCCGCATATTGAGTTCGTCTAGATTCAAATTCTCTATTAGAATTAAGACCCAGGCTAAGGTAATAATCCTCTAAAGCAGCTCCTATTTCGTTAACGCTCATGCCTTTGTCTGTTAACGAATTTTTTAAATACCTATGCAATAGCTCATGAGCAGCGGTATTTATTCTACCTCGGTTTATTGCGGCTTGCTTATTTAATATTATAACATCCGAGCCGTCTGCCATTGGTATTATAGTTCCAAATCCGTCACTTTTAACTTCGACTGGAACACCGTTTTCGTCTGTTGCTCGAGTATTTTTAGTGGCTTCTATTTGCTTTTCGTAGTCCTCCTGGCTTTCCGCTGCTTGTATAGACGATCCTAATCCTAACTCTTTATTTATAGCTTCAGCTCTTTTAACATCTCCTTCAACGGCTTCTTGTATAAACACAGCTGTTTTGCCCTCTTTATTAATCGTAGCTATTTGCTGATCAATTTTTTCTATTTTATCTTTATTTTCTTTTTGAAAAGCAGGGTCTAATTTTTTATTGTCTTCTATTAATGCTTGTTTTTCTACAAGTAATTCTAATTCTTGTCCAGTAACATTTTTAGGTGAGTTGTTTATTGCTGTCTGTACTTTTGTAGCTAAACTTATAGCTTCTTCTAATTTTGTTATTTGTTCGTCAGTTATGCTACTTCCAGGATTTGCCTGTTCTTTTTTTAATGCTGATAATTGAGTTTTAAAGGTCATTATTACATTGTTCATTTGCCAATCCGCAACACCCATGAAATTGTCATAAATGTTCATACCTGTCTTAGCAGCACCCACACCCGACAATGGACCACTTATCATAAGTGTACTAGCCATCAATTTTTTTTGTTCAATCCACCAATCGCCCCCCATGAACTCACTATTGTCTATAGCAAAAGATAAGTTAAGAGCTCTTCCGCTAACGCTTTCCGTAAGCTCCTCAAGGTATTCCATTGAAACACCACCTAGTAATTTAGAAGCGGTACCATAAACTGCTTTTTTAATAGCGGCGGTACGGAGGGTTCCTGTTAAGCCCTTAATTTGTTCTAATACGGCAGGCGCGGGGGTTACCATTTTAATATCCGGATATATCATTTGCACCGCGGCGGTCATGAGTGATTGCTCAGTAGAATACAAAAGAGCATCATTTTTTTCCATGCCAGAATCTAATGCAGCAGTATAATTGCTAAGCATTGTAGCTTCTAAAGTAGCTTTAGCCGTTATCCATTCTACATTTTCATTAGAAAATATTCTTTTAAATTTGCTTCCCGGCTTTGTAAGTTTACCTATAGAGTTTTGTATGTTTTTAATTTGACCACTTCTACCCTTTTTCATTAATTGGAGCGTAAACCCTAGGCCTTCTCCACCTAAAGCAAACAACTCAGAAGCGGACTGATTAAGAACACCCCCTCCGTCTTCAAAAGCTGTGCTAGCCTCTACGCCTAAAGCGTCGTAGCTAAGGTTGTTACCCGCAGTGTCTACAAAAGCATCATATATATTATAAGAATCAAAATCGTCAGTCATGGCACCAAGCAAAAGAGAACTTCCTTTACCTAAAAACATCGTAGGCAATGATACTTCTGACTCCAGTGCTATTTGAAAATATCCTTGTAGAGTGCTGTTTATACCTTTAGCCCACCCTCCTAAATTAGCACTTTGTTCTTTTTTAAATTTATCAATTAAATCAGATTTTTTAAAAACATTACCTATAGTTTCTTTGCTAGTATCAATTTTATATGTTCCAGCTAAAGTTTCTTGGCTAGTAACTAGCTGATTAAATTTATCTTTTGCTTCAGATTGTGTTCGATCCAGTTTAGCTTGTAAACTATTTATTTCTTTTATTCTGATGTTAACAGCATCAACCTGGGCTTGTGTGAGCATATTCTTAGGGGTGTCACCTATAATTTGCTTTATTTCTTTTGACAGTTTATCAGCTTGATTTTGTATAAGATTAGTACTTTTTATAAAATCTAAATTAAACGACTCAGCTTCAGATTTATTTTTTTGGCTAGCATTCTTATAAGCATTGATTCTAGCTTCTTTTATTAAGTTATTTTTCTGCGTTAAAGTAAAGGTATTGTAATTTAATCTACCCGTTGTCGCTTTATTTTTTAATAAATCTTGAGCAATTAAAGCATAAACTTCTTTATCATACTTTACAGTTTCATTAGGAGCGGTATCTTTAGAGAAACCAAACATTTCATTTACAAGGCGCCGTACATTACCAAATAAATATTGCTTATTTTTTTTAGGAGCTACTGTCATTGTGCCGTCTTCTGAAGGACCGTCTAATTGGCCTAGCGCTTTTTCTAGATCTTCTTTTGATCCATATTCAAGTGCTGCGCTATAGCCCCCTGTATCTTTAGATAGCTCTGTAGTGGCATTAAAAACATCTTTCTGGTCTTTAGTTAAAGAAGCAATAGCTTGATCCTTCTCAATTCCAGCGGGCATTTCGTATATAGAAAAAAGTCTATCCCCTACACTTTCATCAAGCATAGTCTGCAGCTCAGTAGCTTTTTTTGATAACCCCTTGTACTCCTCAGACATAGAAGGCGTAGATTCAATTGCTTGCTTGGTTTGCTCTAGCTCTTGTTGTAAGTTACTCCTTTCAACCACGTCTGATATATAGGGATTAAATTCCGGAACCGGGGTTAAAGACTCTTCATATTCCTTGTATTCCTTTTCAGTAACTTCTTTGCCATCTATTGAAAACGGCACGGAGCCACTGACATCTGGCATTGTACCATCACCTAGCGGTATTGGCTGAAAATCCGAAGAACCATCTGCCGAAGGTAATACCATACCGTCTTGTGCTACAGTTTCCGACGCTGCATCCGCACTCTCTACAGGGCCTTGTGTAAAATCCTCTTTAGGGGCATTAGCTTCGATGCTTTCTAGTATCGGATCTTTTTTCTCTTTTTTCTTAGGTTCTTCTTTTTTTTCTTCGTAATCAAGCCCTACCCTTTCTATACTGTAACCATTAGTGGTTGCATCGTTAAGGCCAGACTCCCTCTCCTCCTGCGAACTGAAAGTAACTAATTTTCCGTTTATAAGATATTTAAACATATTGTATTTTTTTAAATTTTATTTTTTTGTTGTTATATCAAGTAAGCCTTGTACTAAAGCATCTAATTTTTTTCCGCTTAAGCCTGTTTTATTTCTAATAAAATTTTCCGCTTCTTCAGGCTTTTTAAGATCATAGCCTTTATATTTTGGGTTCTCGCCACCAGTTATCGCTTTTCCAAATTGCACAATGTAATCGTTAGTTAATATTAAAGGACCAACATACTTGCTGCTACTTCCTCTAGCAATTTGAGCACCCTCACCTAATGCAGCTAGCTTAATTATTCCCGCTATTTTTTCCTGTTTAGTTTCAAGCGCTTTTATACTAGAAAGCCCAGTAGCATATTTGTTATACGTTTCGCTTAGTTTTACTTCTTTTTTAGAATCTGTAGAACTAACTTTTCTGCCTTGTATTGTTCTATAGTATTCATCTCCGTCTTTTTTAAGGTTTGCTATAGATAGGAATTGAGCCTCAGCTGAATCTACTACATACCGTTTTTTTGCATCTTTTATATTAGCTTCCGTTGCATCAGGATTGTTGGCTTTATAGTCGGCACTTCCTATGTTATTATACGCAACTTTATCAAATCCACCTCTTTCTAAGTCCTTCATCCAAACAGCTTGCTTGTAGGCCTCCGGCCCAAAAGATTCTATCTTTTCAAAAACGCTATCTAATACTTCGGTTTTTAAATTGTTTACCGCTTCTTTATTAAATGGCTGCCTGTAAGTGTAGTATCCGTTGGTGTTTATACCCATAGGAACAGGCTCTAATTTAGTTCCAGGGGTAACTGTTTCCGTACCTATTCCTGTAGGAGTGGTAGATATCATTCTAGAATCTAAAACGCTCTTGCCAGTAGCATCGGTTATTTGCATCCCCTCGGTTATAGTTCCCTGCATGTCTGTGGTAGTATTATCTTTCCTGTGATAGTAAAGATTACCTGAGATAGAATTCCAAGTATCTATGCCTATGTAGGCATCTTTATCTCCTGGCCTTGTTATTTTAACGCCTTTGTCGCTAAAACCAATATCGTAACCTTTTAAACCGCCAATCGCATAAACAGCGTCTTCTGCCAGCTTTCCGTCGTCTGCTACACCTCCAATAGTTATAGGTATAAAAGCTGTGTCTCTATCCCTTTGCTCCTCTGTCATGTCTATAACAGCCCCGGCATCTGCTCTAGCACCTATGATTCCTGATGCAAACTCGTTAACACGGGCTATATTTTTTTGATTATCTTCGAGTCTTTTTAAATAATCCGGTCCGTAAGCACCGTTTATTCTTTCAAGCTCTAGGTTTTTAGCTACATCCATATATCCGTTCATTTGCTGAACAGTAAAATCATTAAGCCCTTCTAAATCACCATCAAGTTTTTTAGCCCACGCAGCTTGATCAGCATAAGAATCTTTTATTGCTTTCGATGTTTGAAAGACCCGCCTATCCTCTTTAGCTTGTTTCTTTTCAGCCTCAAGCTTGGCTTTAGCCTCTTCTTTTTCCTTTCTAGCCTGGCCTGCAATTAGGCCTTTAGATATATTTTGCGCTCCAGCAGCTATTGCTTGACCTAGCACTAATCCGGATTTGTCGTCGATTATTTTTGGTTGTCTATAACTCATGTCTTATATTTTAGCCTCCTATGCCTACATTATTAAATTCGTTCCCAGTATAACCTCCAAACGTGTTTGTAGTTGTTGGAGTATACCCTGATGGCGGCGGCGGGGGCAATGATGGTATCGTTGGCCCGGTGCTTGTTGTTGTTGTGCTGTTGGGATCAAATGCTCCAGAAGATAATCCAGCTCCTATAACACTAGTAACCCCACTTATCATACCAGCCATTGATTGCGCACCCGCCATATTAGCATTTGCTGCATTCTGGTTGGCTTGGTCGATACCTCCTTGCATCCTGTCTAGCGTAGCCATATCCCTTGCTTCTTGAGCTCCAAACATAAATTGCTTTCCTGCTGCTTCAGCTTGTTGTATTCTAGCTTCTTCACTCATTTCCATTTGT
>Ga0209337_1002216_pt1 | contig 14264 bp, 20 predicted proteins | sample LinPmetageLP53_FD_184044 | JGI IMG/M metagenome (GOLD analysis project Ga0209337, IMG submission 184044) | Marine viral communities from the Pacific Ocean - LP-53 (SPAdes) (version 2) | ecosystem: Environmental > Aquatic > Marine > Oceanic | place: Pacific Ocean | collected 2010-02-08
CTTTTATATGTTCATTTATAGTAGGTGAGTACGAAAACTCTGATTCAAGTAGGTCAGAATCTATTTGCTTAGAGAATGTACCTATAGAGTCTGTTGCAGTTATTTGTGATGAATAAGGGAAAGGTGAGTTTTCAAATTGAGAGAATGAAGGTTGTACCCAACCGAACCACCAAAGATTATTTAATTGTACTGAGCTACCTTTATAGACTCTTATATAATATTCTCTATCTCCTTTTTCAAAAATATCATAAAGTAATCCCTCATCGGTAGAGTCTAATATATTTACGCTTAATATACATTCAGATTTTAAAAATGCTCGATCTCTAGTTCCTCCACTTCCTGTCCATTTAATCTCAAATCCTTCACCACCCAAGTTAATAGATGATGAAGAACCAACGTAATCTTTTTTCCATAACTGAACATACCAAGTCGTTCCAGCTTGACCTAATATAGTTGTAGTTCTTAGTTTTCCGTAACTAGCCATCCTTTATCTTCTTTCTTTTCTTCGTGTCGCTCTATCGAATACTATCAATAAATCATCTCCTGAAATTCTTACATCAGGGATAATCGTTCCTCCACCACCTGAATCGCCTAGCATAGATTTAAGTTTATCTAAAGGTGCTATTACTTCAGGATTACTCATAGACGTTCCTCTACCTTCTCCTACCAATCCCATTGTAGCTCCTGTAACGAGTCCACCTTGAGCAAATGCTGGTATCGGTGCTGATGCGATTGTTGCTACTTGAATAGCAGCTAAGCCACCAACTATAGCCGATAAAGGTATTCCAAGGAAACCTACTTGACCTAATGTTTTTGATATAGCTAAAGCTCCGTTAATTATAGCTGATGTAACAGCAGCAGCTTTTTCTGCTATAGCTTGTTTACGAAGTATTTTAGCTTTTTCTTTTGCTGTTTCCTTCTCCAATTCTACCATTGCATCTGCCTTCTGCTCCTCGTTCATATTAGAGTTAGCAATCGCATCGGCTTTTTTCTTATGGCTGTTATCTAGGGCTATCATTTGATTTTTCATCATCTGACCGAAAATATCGCCCACCATATTAATTGAAGCACCCCACTTGTCGAAGAATTTAGTTATCCCTTCTGAAGCTTTATAAAGTTGTTTCTCTAAGTCTGAAAATGGTAAAGTGGTTTCTTCATCTTCACCTCCTAAACTTGAACCATTACCTGCATCAAAGTTTATACCTGTTAAGTTTGAGTAAGACTCTGAAGCTAAGTCAGGTAGTGATACGTTCCCTAGTTCTTCATAACTATTAGCTAAATCATCTACTGCTAAAGTAGAGCCTTCTAATAGAGTTTGTTGATTACGCTCTTTTTCGTTTAGTTTATTTAGTGAAGATATGTATGTGTTGGCTTCGGTAGATACTTCTTTATACTTAGTGCTTAATTCACCTATTTTATTTAAAGTTTCTACAGAAAATCCAGCATTTAACTCTTTGTTTAATTTATCTAATTCTGTTTTTAACTCAGAAGCTTCCTTTTTGAGAGGTTCGAGGTTTTTCTCTAATTCCTCTCTAATAGTTTCAAACCTAGTCTTACCACTCCTATCAAGCTCATCGTTTATTTCAGCTAATCTATCTGCTGCTTTTTGTGCTTTTGTCTCGGTTTCGCTTAATTCGTTATTAGCCTCTCTATTGTTATCTCTAAAAACTAACCAATAAGTTGCTACAGAAGCTATTACAACAGCTAAAGCCCCTAAAGGATTAGCCATTATAGCTAAAGTTAATAATTTTATACCACCTGTAACTAATCCAATAGCCGTAGTCATCATTCCCCAAGCTGTTGTAGCTAAAGCAATAGTTAGTAGTAATGGTCCTAGTACGGCTGCTATACCAGCAATTTTTAATATTAACTTCTTAGTTCCTGTATCTAAATTTTGGAAAGCAGAAGCCCATTCTGTTACTTTTAATATGATAGGTTGTATAGCTTCAGCTATCAAAGCACCCATCTCAATTTTCATTCCTTCGATGGCTGACTCCATCTTTTTAACTTTAGCGTGGGTAGTATCACCCATAGCTATAGCCATTTCATTTAATCGAGTAGTATTAGTTTTGTATTCTTCTGTAAGTTCAGCTACCTTATCTTTGTTTTTAGCAAGTATAAGTATTTGATTAGCTGCTGTAACTCCTACAAGTTTTTGGGCTTTTTCTAACCCTAGCTCACCTTGAGTAACTAAATCTAATACCTCAGTAAAGTCACGACCTTCTTTATGTAGCTTCATAAACACCTTACGAAGCCCTGTACCAGCTTTAGAAGCTTTAATACCATTATCCATTAGAACACCCATCATTGCTGATAGCTCCTCTAAATCTACTCCTACTGCACTTGCTGATGCCCCTGCGTGACCAAAAGCTGTACTGAACGTACTAAGTTGTATTGATGAATTTGCTGCTGCTGAAGCTAAAGTATTTGCTACACGAGCTGCTTGGTTAGATTCTAATCCAAAAGCATTTATTGAAGTTGCTACAGTTTCGGCTGCAAGAGATAAATCTTCTCCTGTAGCTAAAGCTAAGTCTAATATAGATTTCTCCATATTCTTAATCGCAGTAGGGTCGAAACCTTTACGACCAAGCACTAATTGAAGGTCAGCTACTTGTAGAGCAGTAAATTGTGTAGTCGCACCGAGTCGTTTAGCTTCATCAGTAAGCATTTTAAATTCGCCTACCGTAGCCCCTGTAACCGTATTAACCTTCATCATTCCGTTCTCGAACTTAGAGAAGGTGTCAAAGGCTGATTTACCTAATGCAGTTAATGGAGCTGTAACACCAAACGATAACATAGAACCCATCCGAGCAGCTCCACTTGCAAATTTAGCTAAAGACTTGTTTGCTTTTCCTAAACCATTTTCTAGCCCCTTTATATTGGCTGCTACAATTATCGAGATGGTTTTTACTGAACCCATTACTTTTTGTTTTTAAGTAGTATTTTTTTGTGTCGCTCTACATCCCTTTTAATTTCTTCAGGAGAAGCGATACGAATTTTCTTATTAGATTTTTTATTATCCCAAGGAAAAGGTAAAACTTCAGTAGGTCGTAGTTTCTTTTTAGAATGAGGCATTAAGGTAGCGACCATAAGCGTTCTTGTACGCTCCCAATAGTCTTGGTTTATTTGGTTGTGATGATTATGAAACCCAGTTATTTTGTTGTTAAAAGAACGTGGGGTTAATTCATATAATCCTTCATACGATAACCCCAACATTCCTAAACCTATTTCTTCGAGTTTATCCCAATCAATATCCCCTTCATCCGAATCTATCTCCTCACCCTCAACTACTTTCCCTCGTTCTGAGGTTGGTCAAGTTGGAACGCTTCAAATATTTCGTTTATCTTAGAGAAATCTTCATTATCTATCCACTCCTCAATGTCGGAGATTTTATAGTTGAATTTCTCACCAATACCTTTAGCTCCGTACTTTAAACCATAATAAGCAATTATACCTATATGATCTATTTCCGTTCCTAATTGATTTAATTGGTTTAGTTTTAATTTGCACTTTCCACAAATCTCTTTTAAACCTAAATAACTAAATCTAATTGGTCGCTCTTTACCACCTAATACTACCTTGTTCATATTTTCTACCTTTTACTTTTAAATTATGCTCTAACTAAAGCTGCTGTACCTGTAAGAGAAACAGAAAAAGAAGTGTTTTCTTCTACACCTGCATCTGCTGATACGCTTGTAATAAGAGCAGTACCTGTATAAGTTTCAGAGTCTACAGTAAATACTGCTGCTACTGCTGCTCCAGCTATTAAAGCATCGAAACAATCAGCCATAGAAGCATTTGTTGATGTTAAATCAACGAAAGCATCTCCACTCATTTCCCAAGACTTTAATCCTCCAAGCGATTCTGACCAACCTGCACTAGATTTAGTAGTTGAATCTCTTAAATCCATACTTACAGATAAAGATGCTGATGTTGCGTGTGCCATCACCTCACCTGCTACAGATAATGTTACTGCTGTTGCGTTTTGAATTGCCATTTTATTTTAGTTTTTAATTATTAGACAGTTGAAAATTATGTTTTTGTAGAACTTTTCAGCACTCTTAAAATATTCGTCATCTAGGGTTTCAAACCTAAATTTTGCAGTATAAGAAATGCCATCTTCTGTGTATGTCACAGCAAACAAATCTAAAGCTTCTACTACTGCTTTAGCTTGATTGTATGTTATGAGGTAATCATCTGCAAAACAAGCGATTCGTATCGAAACGTCACACGAGTTTAATGAATTACCTTTGCTTAGAAAATTACTAACATTCATTATCTCGAATGTAGTTGAGGGGTATCGTACACCTTGTGGTATAATGACAGGAAAAACTTTATTACGACCATTAGCAGTAATAAAGTCAGATGAAGCGTCTAGCTTCGTTATAATCTCTTTTCCTATTGCTTGAAACATACCTTATCTAAATCCAGCTTGTTTAATCATTTTATCTAACATCTTCATTACATCCCTTTGGGCTGTAGCTGATATGTCAGCACCTTTTTGATCTATAACTTCTTTTGGGAAATCGTGCATTGGTCTTATTCTACCTACCGATTTACCACTCTTATGAAACCTCTCTTTAGTTCCTTGAATAAGCATAGCAGGTAAATTCTTACTTTGCTTTCCTTTTACCCAAGTTGGGTTTAATCTATTTAATATAGTACCTACGTATATACTTGGAAACCTAGACCTTTTAGCTGTTTTTAAGCCGATAGAATCTGCTATTGATTTTCCTATTACTTTAGTTTTAGTCGAAGCGTCATATCTTTGACCTGGTACTTTGTTCTTTGTTCTGTATTTATACTTACTCTTTAAAGCTTTCTTAACTTTTTGAGCTGCTGGTCTTAGAGCTTTATTAACTAATGACCTTGACTCTTTAACCGAATAACCTAACTTCTTAAAAGCACGTTTAACTCCATTTAAGCCTTCTACCTTAATTCTATTAGGATTAGATTTAGCCATAATAGATTAAATTGGTGACTCTGTTGGTAAGTCTTGGTTTACAAATATCTCTATAAACTCTTTTCTAGGATCAATTACATATCCTAAAATATCGTAAGTTTCTCCTGTACTAACTTCCTCTATTATCCAATTAGATTTAATCACACTCGTTTCCGAAGAATACCTAATAGTATAGACGAATCGAGAATATGATTGCAACTCATTACCTTCAAACTTCTCCTTAACATCTCTAAGCGACTTTACATTCTTATTAGCCCAAATTGTAGTATGGGTTGTGTAAGTCGATGAAATCCCTCCAAATGCGTCTTGAGTAGCGTTTAAAGACTTTAACTTAATCCTTTGATTAAATTCACCAGCAAATATCTTACTTATGAACGCTGCCATCTAGTGGTAGCATTTATAAGGTTGTAGTAATATCTCTGAAGCCATTGGAAATCTTCGTTTCCTATCCTCTCTGAAATAGTACATATCTGATACGATTAACTTAATAGCTTGTTTAATAGCTTCAGGTACATCTGTATCTGCATCGCCAAATCCTGTCTTAAACTCGTACCAAAATGAATTAGCTAAATCAGCTTTTAATTTCGGACTTGTGAAGTCACTATTTAAGTAAACTATAGATGGATTAGAGTAAGCGTCTATATAAGCATCTGATGACTCTTGTTCGACTCCAGCCGAATCGATCCAATGTATAGGGTTATTTGAGCCTTGATTCTTTAAAACACAATCAGGGTAAATTAAAGAAGCTACGCTTATTACATCATTAAAATACAATCTGTATTCGTGAGTAATAAAATGACGATTACAATAGTGTTCTGCCATCTCTGTAGCTGCATCTATATAAACTCCCAATAATGAATCCTCATCCGAAGTATCAATGCGAAGATGAGCTTTAATATCAGTAACCGATACTACCTTAGTAGCAGGGTTATCTATTAAAGATAAATCACCTTGTATGTTTGTGTTTGGATTGAGATACATAAATTGAGTTATAAAAGAGTAATAAAAGGAAAGCTCCGAAGAGCCTTCCGATATATTAAGTAATTATTACGCTGTTAAAGAAGTTGATCTAACAAATGCACCTGGTTGAGAAACTCCCCAATCGATGTATTGGTTTACGATTAATCTAACTTCACCGTTTATAGCTTGAGAGTATGGATCTACCATAATATCTAAACCACCGAACATTCCGATAAACAACTTAGAGAAATCTCCGAATAAGAAGTCACCTGATACACCTGCTGATTTTGTACAACCATTAGTGTAGTAAGTTGGGTAACCATTTACTAAGTTCCCTTGCATACCTGTTGATACTGCTGCTACTTGAGCTGATTGCTTCAAGTCTTTCATAAGTACAGGATTAGCTACATAAGCTAAGTTTCCAGCAAGTCCTTCGTTAACTGCTAATTCAGATTCAGCAGCAACAAAATCACTCATAATAGAAGCGTTAGCAGAGTAAGAAGCTTCAGTAATTGTCCCTACACCTGATGTACCTGCAATAGCACCTGGTGCTACACCTGCATCAACATCGGCTGCAGCGAACATAGCAGCATCAATTTTATTACCAGCAGCACGACCTAAGTCAGCGATGATAGCGTTTTGTGCGCCTATTCCGTTTTGCAATAAAAGTTGCTTAGAAATATCAACATAAGAACATAATCTCATTGGAGTTAAATCTAATTTTCCAAACACAACACCACCATCACCAGCAGCCTCGATTTCAGTTCCCCAACCTACAGTTTGTTTTCCTGTAATTGGTAAACGAGTATCAGCAGAAAGTCCTGTAAGGATATTTGCACCTACTTGATTGAATACAGAAGCTTCTCTTAAAGCCTCTTGGTAGCCTAATACTGCTGTTGGAGCAATAGCTGAAGCAGTTTGCGTTACATCAGCACGTTGCTCTAGTAAACGAGAAGGAATACCTAATCCGTTGATTGTACGACCTGCTGCTCTAGCTTCTGCTACAGCTTCATCGTGTAATTCTTTTTCAACACCATCTAGCGTGTTGTTCATAAAACCTGATAAGGCTTTAAATAATGAATAGCCTCTTACTTCAGATGACTTATCTTTGTTTTCCATAATTTCTACTTTTGGGGTTTTTGTTGCAATTTCTGCATTTAAAGACTCTTGACGTTCAACCGTTTCAATGTCTTTTTTTAATTTGTCGATAAGATTCATTTTCTCATCGTAAGAAGATTGTTCATCTTCAGTAAAGTCACGAGCCTCAGTTTTACAAGCCTCTAACATAACATTAGCTTCTTGAATTAAACCAGCACGTTCTTGACGTAATTCTACAGAGTTTTCCATCTTTAAAATTTGCTTTTTAATTTTAATTCGTTTTGTAATTGATTGATTTTCCTAAGTGTTTCTTCACTATCGCTTTTCATTTTAGCTTCAACCTCTTTAGCATCGACTTTCATCTTATCTATAGAACGTAAAGCGACATCAGTATTAGAGTAAGCTCCAACACCAACGATAGAAACATCAAACAATCTTCCGATTTTAGTTATGTTTCTTTTATACACATCACCATCTTCTTTCCACTCATCTTCTTCTACCGTAAAAGCAAACGAAGATTCGTAAAGTAATCCTCTACGCATCAATTCTGCGACATCTCGACCTGTAGAGGTGTTTGGTAATGTACCATCGTATCTTAACCCTCTTTCATCAACTGAAAGTTTTAATGTACCACCTTGATTTCTATCTAAGATAGCATTCATATCGTGGTTGTAAGTTAAGATCACATTGTCATCTAATCGACCATCAAAAGCTCCACGAGAAATAGTTTCGTAAAAACCTAAATCTCTACTTTCGTGTTCAAATAGTGAAGCGTACCCACTTACTTGGATTTCATCTGAACTTTCATCCATACGAACCTCACAAGCAGTAGAGTAAACTCTAATTTCTTTGTTATTCTTCATCTTCATTAATGTTTTCGTTAAGTTCCTCTCTTGATGTAGATTCTCCTAATCGGTTTATAGGTAGCATATTAGATTGCATATAGTAATCCTCAGAAGCACCACCTACACTATTTAAGTCCTCAAGTTTTCTAACTTCGTCAGGGGACATAACACCAATATTAACTAAAGTTCTATAGTAATCAGCTCTCGCTTTAGAATCACCTCTAAGAATAGCCGTTAAATTAAATTTAAAGTATTCCGAACCTCTCTTTTTAAATGGAACGAGTTTAGCGTTCAATTCAGATTCAATACGCTTAATCCAAGGGGTTATGGTATGAACCACAAAATCTATCTGCTGTGCTTCAATATTTGAATATGTTGCGTTTGAAAGATCGTTTACTAAGTGATTTGGTACTCTAAATATACGACAAATATCAGAGATTTGATATTGTCTACTCTCAATAAATTGAGCCTGATTATTTGGAATAGTTCTAGCTTGGAAATCCATTCCTTCTTCAAGGATAGCTGTTTTACCTGTGTTACTTGTTCCTGAGTAGTTGTTAGACCAAGATTCTCTAAGTCGTTTAGCTGTTTCAGGTTTAAGTGTTCCTGGGTGTTTAAGGATTCCTCCTAGTTGTGAGCCATTCTTAAAATAAGCTCCAGCGTGTTTATCTAAAGCTAAAGCTATACCTAAAGTTTCAGCAGCCATTTGAATAGGAGATTTTCCTTGAATCCCATTGGTTGACAAACCTTTTATATGTATCATATCAATTCCGTTCACTCTACCAACTTTAGGGTAGATATTCTCAGAATCGCTTTGTTTTATTTCGTAATAAACTCCCCTTCCCTTCGGTGATATAAAAACATCTACATCATTACATTTGATTGGGTGAAGTCCAATAGGGAAACCTCCGTTGTTACGTTCAATATAAGCATAAGAGTTACCATCTAAACTTAAATCCACCATTATACGTTCAAAAAACATAAACGAGTTGAATAGTGGTGATGGCTGTTGGCTTATAAGAGCGTTTAAGGGGTTATCAGACTTAACCTTCTTTTGATTATTTTCATCTCTCTCATAAAGCGAAATAGGAAGGGAAGCTATAGTTTCAGACAAAACTCTAACGCAAGACCATACGGCTGCGACTCTAAGAGCTTGTTCTTTAGACACTACCTCACCTGAAGCGTTCCCAAAAGCGTTACCTATAATCGTTTGACCATAGATGCTTCGTTGCTCTGTATCAGAGGACTTGTCTTTTCTTCTTAAAAAATCAAATATACCCAAATCTGTGTTTTTGTAAATAGTATTACACTAGTAAATAGTAAAAACAGCCTAAGTGTGAACTACTTTTCAACACTTTTTTTAATATTTTTTAAATGTTTGGCTAATTTTTTGTACACATAACGAGTGCTAACACCATTAATTGTTGCTATTTCTTTTATTTTTAATCCATATTCAAATCTGAGATATGGTATGTTATCATCTATTTTAAGTAAGTTCTCCCATAATTCATCAGGAAGTTTATCGTAATCATACGAAATAAGGCTATCTTTAGGCTCTCTAAGGCGATAAGTATTGTGGAATGGACTCGATGTACTTAAAACTTGATTGGTGACGATACGAGCCACGAAATAGCGTAATTGATTTGTTTCGTAAAGAGATTGTATTATTTCCTCCATTTGAGATAGGAGAATTAAATTTATATCTTGAACTAAATCGTCAATTAAATGTAAATCTTTATTGTTAGCTAAAACGCTTATACAAATATCTCTAATTGTAACTTGCTCTTGAGCTATTATTTCATTCTTAGATAAAGAATATTTCTTTTGAGTCATAACCTGAGTTCCCTCCGTTTTTGTTTTGCATAGCCTCTGATAACCCCATTATACAAGAAATTATACCATCTATTTTTTCATTTGATTTGGACTTATCAGGTTTGATGTTTCCAGCAGCATCGTAAGTAAGAACTATATTAGACATCATCCATCTTAAAACAGGATTACCTGAATGTCTTATCTTTCCTCCGATTATTAAAGTTTCAAACTCTTTAGTAGCAGGACTCATTGTTTTATAACCTTGACCTATAGGAATCATTGGACAACCTTCTTCTGTAAGGTCTATTACAATCTGAGAAGCGTTCCACCTATCGTAAGCCACGATTTGAATGTCGTAAATCTCACTTAAATCCCTAATCTTTTGCTTGATGTAATTGTAATCACAAACATCTCCTGGAGTTAGGATAATGTGACCCTCTCTAGCCCATTTAGAATAATTTACCTTATCCCTTAAAGACCGTTTGTGTGCGTTTTCTTCAGGTATAAACGAGTAACTTATAATATCGTAACCTCCATCATTATCAGGGAATAGTAAAGATAGTGAGGTAATATCTCTTGTAGAAGCTAAATCCAATCCAGCGTAACAAGGTTTTCCTCTTAAACTTTGCTCGTTTACCTTTATATCACCTTGCATCCATTGATCATCACTAATCCAACTTACAGAATTGGTAACCCATTGATTTAGATGGAGTCTTTTAAAGGTATTTATGTATGAAGGCTCATTTTTTGCCTTTACAGCTTGTTGCTTCATATACTCCTCAGTAATGATAGTTCCGTAACCTGGATTGGCTTTTCTCCAAACTGCTTCGTCAAATATATCATCCTCCTTGTCAGCTTCGTAAACAACCCCTAAAAACGAATCATCTTCGATACTACCATCTATTAATTTCTTCGCATAATCGTAAAGCTCTTTGCAAATATGGTCTTTTTGATGTCCTGCACCAGCTGTCGTAATCCCAAGCATAAGTGGTTCTTTCCTAGCTCCCATAGACGTAAGAAGTACATCATATAAATCTCTGTTTTTGTGTGAGTGAATCTCATCTAATAAACAACAAGATAAGTTTAAACCGTGCTTAGTGTCAGCATCAGCCGAGATTACCTTGTAGTACGAACCTACTTTATCGTAAGTAATCGAATCGCGATAAGTGTTTCCTCTACTAATAAGCTGAGGTTCTTGAATAACCATTTGCTTGGCTATAGAAAAAGATAACCTAGCTTGCTCTTTATCTGCTGCTGCCGAAACAATCTCAGCACCTTTCTCTCCATCTGAGAAAAGCATATAGAGAGCCACACCTACCATTAAATTAGTCTTTCCGTTCTTACGAGGGATAAAAACGAAACATTGGCGAAACTTCCTTAAATTAGTTTTCTTTGACTTCCAACCAAAAAGAGGTTTAATGATGTCATCCTTTTGCCAATCCTCAAGGATAAACCTTTGACCAGCTAAATCACCTTTTACGTGCTGACAAAACATCTCGATAAAATCCACAGCCCTATTAGCCGATTTTTCATCGTAATACCAAATCTCAGTATCTATGTGTTTAAGGTTATTCATCGTTGTTAAAGAAATTCTCTATTTTAATGTCAGGAGTATTAGCTTGGTTCTCTATAGCGTTCACTTTAGCTCGACTCGATGGAGTTAAACCAAATTCTTTAAGCATCTGAAAGACTCTAACGAAAGATTGATTAGCTATTTGTACTTCAGGTCGTAATATAGATTTAGTGTGTCCCTCTCTTGATGTTACGTCTTGAGTTGGACCTAATGTGTTCACAACCTCTTTTGCTGACTTATATTCACTATAGGCATCACATAGCAACTCTAGTGCCATAGAATCGGCTTGAGTTAATACGGACATATCGTGTAACAACTGACTTAACTCAATAAAAGACTTCTGACCTGTTTCGCTCAACCAAGTTGGAGTCGGAGGAATAAGAGAAGGTAGTTTAGGTTCTTGCTGATTTGTCCTATCAGCTCGTAAAGTTCCCCTCTGTCTTTTTAATTCGGTTGGTAATTGTTTAGTCATAAGAATACAAACATACAAATAATAATTTTATAATAAAGAAAAAAGTAACATAAAAAAGAAATACTCCTTATCCTTATCTTTAGGGGTATGCTTGACCCCATCTTGACCTCAATTAGACCCCATTTAGACCCCTTAATCCATATCAACTGATTATCAGAGAGTTATCCAAACAAGTATGTAGTGCATAACTTATTTATAGGTAATATCACCTATAAAATCAATTAATTGAAAAAAGATTAAATTATAGTAGGTTATTAACAAATGTTTGATATATTTGTGTCAGAATTAACCTTAAACAAAAACAAAATGAACTTAGGTAAAAAACAATATCACAGAGATAAGGGAAATGAAATTGCTCTTAGAAATAAAATAAATAAAGCTAAAGAGAAATTAAAATTGATCCAAGACAAAATGGTTTATAAGGATGCTTTTGAATTAATGTTTGGATATTCTTATAAAAAAGAAAAATGGTATATGGATAAACACACCCCTCTTGATTATAGAGGAAGTGGAGCTACCTTAAATGGAAGTAAATATTAAGTGAGTAAGCTGCTTGAACGCTACATATATTACCAAGGCCTAGCTGGGGAGTTAGGCAAAAGTCAGATGTCGGAGGAGGCTTTCCCCCCTTCCTTCATAACGTAAACGTATATGGTTAGTTGGCTTCTAACCATAACGAGAATTAAAGCCAATTAACTATATACAGTGTTATATACTGTACTAAAAAAGATTTTATGACTGAACCTAATATAGAATTACTAAACTTGGATTGCTTGCCTTTTATGAAGCAATGCTTTGACAAACAATTTAACCTTGCAATAGTTGACCCACCTTACGGATTAGAGCGGTTTAAGGCAAAAGATGGGGGTAATAGTAAGAAAATTAAATCATTTGGTGACAAAGATAAAAACTGGAACAATATTAAACCGCTTGACGAATATTGGGACGAACTTTTTAGAATAAGCGAATATCAAATTGTTTGGGGTGCTAATAACTTTAATTTGCCTACAAGCGAATACTTTATAATTTGGGATAAAATACAAATGATGCCAAGTTTTGCACAATGCGAACAGGCTTGGACTAATTGCAGAGTTCCAGCAAAAATATATAGAAAAAGAAGTATTGACCCTGACCGAATACACCCAACACAAAAGCCTGTGAATTTATATAAATGGCTTTTAGAAACATACGCAAAACCAAATTATAAGATTTTAGACACGCATTTAGGAAGTGGAAGCATTGCTGTTGCTTGTTATGATTTAGGTTATGATTTAACTGGACTTGAAATTGATAAGGAATATTTTGATAAGGCAAGCAAAAGACTTAAACTTCATAAACAACAACTAACCCTTTTTTAATTGTTGGTAACAACTCGCTAAACTTAATATCGTTAAGTCAAGGAAAACTTGACAGTTCAATTAGAAGGTATAAATAAGGGATAAAGAAGGTATAATATCGCATATCTCGATATGGAATATAGGCGCAATTAGAAAAATATAGGCGCAAATGTGGAATGTAGCTCATAATCAAGACAATTTGAGCCACAACGAAGGTAAATATGATCCGAATAGAAAGACTAATTGGCTCAGAACTAAAACAAGAGAGATGAAAGTAGAGAATAGAGAGTTAAACCATAAGTTTGAGGTGTCTAAGTTTTTGCAGACTTGTATATCTCGAGGTCAAGCAAGTGCAACTAAAGGAATGTCTGATTATGGCTTTGAAAGATTACACAATGAATTATCTGAATTGATAAACCAAAGAGTAATCGAGGAGTTGGAATTAATACTTTCAATAGAGAAAGAAACAGGGATAGTCCCTATCAATGCTTTAAAGCATAAGCTCAAAGAACTAAAACAAGAGAGATGACTAAAGAAGAATGGATTTTATTTGCAATAATCGAACTGACTCTAATCGCTATAATTGTGATTGGAAAAGAAAAACCTAAATTATGAGTTTTATTAGAAGAAGATGTACTGTAATACACGAAACAGAGAAAGCATTTATAGTAAAACTAAAATCTATTAATAATGTTTGCATTCCAAAATCTTTATGTTTAATTAGTAGTAAAGAGCCAAATAGAATGACTGGTTACGAACAGAAAGTTATAGATATAAAAGAGTGGTTCTACAATAAAGAAATAAAACCTAAATTATGAAAAACAAATTAACTTACGAAGATTGCGAATTAGATGGTAAAGATTTAATTATCTTCTACTATGAAGATGGTGATGACGAGTGTAAAGAATTTACTATACAAGATTTCGTTCCCCAAGATTATTATGTTGGAGTTAGATGTGGAACAGAGGAATACGAAATACACGATTACACTCCACAAGATTGGCTAGGTGATGCTGTGTCTTACAAAGATTTATGTAACCTAGTTAAAGAATTTGAAGATGGAGAGTAGTGGTGATTGTTTAACTGTTTGCTTAACTGCATTGTGTATGGTGTTTATGTGGGTGTTAGGTTTTTTCACTCGTGATATACTAGAATAGGGGCAACCCCTTTTACCCCTTTATTACTGACAGGGTGTACAGAAAGG
>Ga0209337_1002217_pt1 | contig 14264 bp, 21 predicted proteins | sample LinPmetageLP53_FD_184044 | JGI IMG/M metagenome (GOLD analysis project Ga0209337, IMG submission 184044) | Marine viral communities from the Pacific Ocean - LP-53 (SPAdes) (version 2) | ecosystem: Environmental > Aquatic > Marine > Oceanic | place: Pacific Ocean | collected 2010-02-08
CCCGCTACAGTGTAGTCGCTATTTGCAACGTCATCTACAATTCCAACAATGCGTAGTGGAAGCGTAGCAGTCGCTGCTGCATTTGCCACACTCATTTGTGAAATAGATGAACCCGTTGCGGTAGATCCTGTACGGGCAGAAGTACCTAGATCCGTGTTAGCAAAAACAAGACCTTGCGCAGTTGCTCGGTTTGTTGTGCTTGCGTCGGAAGCTATTTGGAATAGCTGGTTAGGGTTATCTGCAACATAAGCACGGACAGGGTGATTTGTGTCTACGCTTACGCCGTTTGATCCAGGCCAGTAATTAATCCACACAGGCTTTTTCTGGACAGAATCGTGATATAAAACACCCGTTAAAACACCTAGTGCTTGAGTTGTGCCACCGTTAGTAGCACCTGCCTGATCTATAAATCCTGTAGTTAATGGCACAACAATTTCACCATTAAAAATAGCGTTAGTGTTATTTGAGGCTATTTCATACTCAGTAATACCAGTAGAGTTAGCACCGCTTCCCACCAAACCAATAGGACGTAGACCATAGGCTGTTTCTTGATTTGCCATTAGTTCTTCTCCTTAAAAGGTCACTCTTTTCGAGGACCACCAAATTGTACACGCGTTTGTCGATCCGGTTTAGTGATCGACATTGAATTGTGGGCGTTTTCTCGCATAAGATCTTGATCAACTGCTTCTTGCAAGTCCGAAGCTCGGCCTTGATAGTATGCATTTCGTTCTTTCACAGTTTCAATTGGAATCTTTGCTAACAATAACCCACCAACCCCTATAACACCTTCATATTTACCTGAGTCTATTACGGGAGCTTCAAAGTCCGGATGTTGATCGGCACGAACTAATTCGTAACCTTCTCTTAACCGTGCAGACACGTTTTTAGTGTCTGAAAAACCTCGTGCTTCCGCTCTAATCCAACGGTGCTTGTAACCGTCTTCGGCAGGTGGTGCATCTAAACTAGAGGAAGGGGCCCAAGGCTTTCGCTTTGAAGTTTTCTCTCTAGTGCTTGCTGCGCGAGGAGTATTAGTGCCCTCAAAACCTTTTTTAGTTGATGACATTTTATTCTCCTATTGTTTGACGTATTTCGCGTATTCGTCTAGTGGCACACCCAATTTTTTAGCTACTGCTACTTGGCTTGAGGTGAGTCTAACCTTAGTGCTCTTACTGCGTCCTTGTGTTGTACTGCGGGAGCTACTAGCAACAGTTTGGACGGGTCTTCTGCTGCTTCCGTTAGGTGCCCCTGTTTTATTAGGGAAGTTTTCTTTTAATCTATGATCTAGCTCATCATAATAGTCATCGCTTCTGGGGTCAAACCCTTCTTCTTCGACCATTTTTTTATGTATACCAAATGTCGCAAAAGTCATCGCTTCATCTTTTCCAAACCAATCATTACGCGAAGCCCATTCTTCTGCTTTTGGGTCAGGCGCAGGAGTTGCAGGAGCCTGTTGTGGAGCCTGTTGTGGAGCTTGTTGCTGTTGTTGAGCTTGAGCTTGGGCCTGTTGCGTCCTCATTTCTTGCTGTCTGGACGCTTTAGCATACTCATTAGCAGAAACAGCTAATTGAGCTATTTTAGTTTGCGCTTCTACTAAGGCATCTGGATTGTTTTCCAACATAGCCTTCTTTAAATCTTCTTGCGCTTGTATTTGCTCCGCTTTTATTCGACCGCCATGCTCGTTTAAATAGCCATGATCTAGCGTATTTACCCTTTGTTTTAGCTGATCTGCTTCAGCTTTTACGCTTTGTGCATAATTTACAGCTTCTTGTTCTCGTCGCTCGGCTTCGCGCATTTTCTTAGTAAGCTTACTGATACGTTTTTTTACGCTTTCACTATGCTCTGCGTGCTCGTCGTCGTTGTTTTTAACTTCTACTTTTTGTTCTTCAATTACTTCAACTTGAGATTCAACCTCAGAGTCTTCCGCTTTACTTGGCAGCTCTATCTCAGTCTCCTCGTAGCCCTCAAAATCAAGATCTACATTTCCGTCTTCGGCTTTATGCTCATTTTTTGACATGGTTTTAGTCCCCTATAGGCTTAGTATATCGTCAGGATTTTCAATAGTGGCTATGATTTCATCATCATTGATGATCCTAACCTCACCACCTTCAATCTTAAAACGAGTACCGCCATAACGCGGGAAAATAACCCAATCCTTTTCTTTACACCACGGACCTGAAGGGAACTTTTCAGTATCCGCATAGGCCAAAGGACCCTGCTTAACCACATACCCTACGACCGTTTGTAATTGATCTTCTAAAATCGTTTGATCCGTAAGAAGAATACCCCCTTCCGTTTTGCCTTTACCCCGATAAGGAAGCACTAGAATGCGCCAGCCAGCCGGTTGTGGCATTCGTTCTACTGCGGAAAGGTCTAGCTTACTAGGATCTAACACACGCTCTTCGGGTGTAACGTAAGAGTTTTGTACACGTTCTTCCGGTGTAGGCACCGTGTCCGTTGCTGATTTCATACCTATTGCTCCTGTTTTTCTAGCAGGTTCGAGAGTTCCTGGTTGATGTAGCTTAATGCCGACAATTGCCCCATGCAGTGCTGATACTGCTCCATAGTGCTAATGCCGCTTCCTTCTAAATGATTTAAAACGTTTGCGCGTCTGTCTTTTACCGTACCTTGTATAAACTGCACTAAACCTATTACGTCCATATCCACAACATACCCCATAAGTCCGATATTATTGCGTATAGTAATATACTTATGCTTTTTTGCGCACCTTTTTTTTACTTTTTCCCGCAGTATTTAACGCAATGGCTACCGCTTGCTTCTGCGGATACCCTTCACCACGTAACTTCTTAACATTACCGCTTACTGTTTTTTTAGCATTACCTTTTTTTAAAGGCATAAGTACTCTTCCTCTAAATCTACAAAAATAGGGGTGCGTTCGCCTACCCATGCCCCCGCAATGTTAAATTCAAAATACTCTACTGCTTCTTCGTAAGGCATTTCTTCTGCAAGTATATTTATACACTTGTCTTTGTCATAAACAGCAATGTTGAGCTGATTGGGACGTTTTACCGTGCCTATAAAAGCAGCATCAAGGCCGTCAGCTAATAAGAGATCTTCTTCGTCGTCATTAGCCGCCATTAATTGATAGTAAACTTACCACCGCGAAGCATTGCACCCATGCCTCGACACGTTCCGGTAGTTACTGTGCCTTTGGCCGTGTTTGGCGTAGGTACTTCCTTGTAATTACCAAAGGGCACGCTACCTTGGCTTTGAATTACCTCTTTATTCGACGCTTTGGGCGGATTTGGAGGGGTAGAGCCGTTCGTTCTGACTGTTCTCTTCATGGTGTTTCTCCTTCTTTTTGTCGTAGTCTCATCATTTCGCGATCATTTGACGCATTAATACGTGCAGCCGTCTGACCTTCCTGCGATTCTAGCCTATCGTCGAATTGGCGGCTTCTTTCACTAAGTTTTTGTTCTTCTAATCCAAACTTAGCTTGATCATTGGCAATATCTGCCATCGTTTTCTGTTCTTTTATGCCTAATTCTTGTTCTTTAAGCGCAACGAGAGGATCAGGGCCCTCTGCTTGACCTTGACCCATGATATTTTGGCTCATCATACGCACTTCCGCAATCTTATCGGCAATAACCTGCGATATTTCGGCTTCAATGCTTATAACTTGCTCTTCTGTAGGCTCTTGACCTTGGTTTTGTTGCATAAATTGCGTCATTACCTGCTCTTGAGCCATTAATTTTACGTGCTCCATAATATGCTTCTGCAATGCCACGGCAACGGGAGGGGATGCTTGCACCACACCGGAAGCCATAAACACTAAATGCGCGGCAATATGCGCTTGATGGTTCTGACCTTCAAATGCTTTTAGATCAATGCCATCTAAAGCGTCTACGTTCTCTTGCGCAGGGTCTTTAGGCTTTGGAGCGTCTAATTCTGGCGCATTTAAAATGCTATCTATGTCCCTTACGCCTAATGCTTCGTACATTCGACGATAAGCTTCTGGCAAGTTATGTAGATCAGGAGCTTGAGCCGCCAATTCTAATTGACTTTGCGCCAAAGCAATACGCTGTGCTTGCGAAAAGATATTAGGATTAGACACCGGCACAACATCAATTCGATCATCAAAGTCTTGCGCCATAATCTGAGGTGTTGCACCCGCCACATCATACGGATACTCCTGCGGCAAAAACTCATGCATCACTCGAGCAAGAATCTTAAACTCTTTGCGCATGGCATAATGCAAACGTTTATGAATAGCACTCATTACTCGAGCACCTTGCTCCAGCATAGCAACTGTAGTGCCTACCGCTGCGTTCTGATTGCCATCTCCAACCTTCATATCCGTAATCGTCGCAAACCGCTGTGCGGCATCAACTACAAACCCTAACAGTTGAAACAATACGGTATCCGGACCTTTGAAAGGTAAAGGCATTAAGCTGTCTCGTATGACTCCTCCTGGAGCATCTACATCTCTAAACTCACCAGGCTGCAATGGATCGGCATCATCCCTGACCCGTAGGCCACGCGCCTTAAACCCTGCTGGAAGATTAGACAGGGTTCCTGCATCTATCAACTGCCTTAACGAAGCTGTTGCCGTAGTAGCTAATCCGCCAATAGTGTCAATAAGCCCCAGCCCATAGAAACCAAATCCAGGTAAAAATTTATAGTGGATAAAGTATTCTATTTTTATAAACTCTTCAGAGTCCTCTAAATAATTTCGACGAATAGACAAAATAGTGCTCATGTCTTCGCAAATGGTGACGATATACGGCAGTTTGATGCCCGTCGCTTCGCCTCCTTCATCCGTATGCTCAAAGCCGTCTAAGTCCAGTTCCACGTGAAACTCAAGAATAGTAGTGTCATAGTTGCCTTGAGACGGCTCAACACCTTCGATCTTATTCATTTCCTTTCTTACTTCACTGGGTGTCGCACTGCTCGGTACAATGTCCACATCTCGATAGAACCCTGCAACCTGCTGCTTACGCAAGTCGTTTACGCTCATATCAATCCGATGAGTAATAATAGGGCAGGTTTCTAAGTTAGACGTTTCATACGGCACAACCAAATCCGTTGCCTGAATAAACGTCGAAACCGGTCGATCCAACGCGGCATCATAGTACACTTTTTTAAACGCCGATCCGGCAAGGGGGAGGTAATACAACATCTGATCAAACTCAGGGGTGTACTCCTGCATCACGTTCATCAAGTAGTAATTCATAAACTCTTTGACACGATGGGCCTGTTGTTCTTTTTCTTTGTCTATCGCACCCATTATCACCGTGCGGACAGGGCCGTCTGGCGGTAAAAGCTCGTTGTAGGCTTGTGCTTGGAACTGGGTGGCAGCTTCTGCCAACAACGGGTGCGTTACCCCGCTTGCGCCCTTGAAAGGCTCTGTGCGGTCTTCATACTTGTAGCCAAGAAGCTGAAGCCCTTTCTCGTAGTTGTCCCGCCAATCTTTACGTGTTTCGTTGTTATTCTCATACTGACCCATTAATTCGCTGGCTAAAGTTCCAAGGGCCGTATCATCTAGCTCCTCGGCTAGGTTGCGGTAAAAATCTCCCTCGTCTACCGTAACTTCAGGCTGCGGATCAAAGTCCACCGTAGCACTGCCGTCCTCTTCCGCTATAATCTCAACGGTAGAGCTATCTATCTCTTTGGCCCTTAATGAATTAGGCACTGCAATCTCAACCTGCTCTTCAATCGAGAGTTCAGTCATAGGGTCTAGTCTTTCAACCATCGACGTAATCGGATCGTTTTCTTCAGCCATTTTGGTTTCTTCCCATAATACGATCTAAAGCAGATAGCATTTTATTGCTTGGCATAATCCCCGCTCGGGAATTCATCATGTTTTGAACGCCCTGTTGCCGCTTCTGCATGGCAATGTCATTAGGGCCCGTGCTTAACGACATAGTAAATTCTTTGTAAGGACTCGTGGGCTCTGAAACAGGGCCCCCTTGGTTAAAGGTGTACACGGTGTCTTCTTCTTCCATGTACGGGGTGTCTGCACTAAACTCCGGCTGATACTCCCGCTGGATGTTGCCTCGGACCGCATCAACGGTGGCTTCGGTATCAAGGTCCAAGAGGCGGGTAGCCCCACTCATTTGGCCCCCCGCTGCAATTTGACCTGCGCTAATTCCACCAGGCGTAGTTACCCCAAGGGCCGCTATTCTTGCTTTACCCGCATCCATGGCTCGTTGCTTTTGCATGGGCGTAAAGTTTGAGCCTAGCATACTCTCAGATTCCCTAATGATGTTTGCCACCTGTTCCTCAATAGATGGGTAACTCATTCGATAATCTGGAAGAGGAACGATTCGTCCCCCTCCCACATCTGTAATTGGCCCACCTTCTTCAGGAAGTGGGAAACCGGTGCTAACACCCACAGTTCCCGTGGTATTGGTGCCGCCCACCCCTGTGCCTATGTTCATTACGTTAGGGTCAACTTGGCTAACCGTCGGGGTGTCAAACATCGTCAGATTATCGGCCCCTGTCGCTACAATGTTGCCCGTGGTGTCCTGTGTCCCTACCGTCGCAGTGCCTGTACCGTCCGCATTGATCCCCATCCCTATGGACGGGAACTGCGCATACGTTGTTAATTCGCCAATGTCCGGTCCTGACCCTTGGGCCGTGCTCTGTCCCATCGTGATCGCCGTGGTAGGCAATCCCGAAGAATCTAAACCTCGAGACACTACAGGGGTCCCACGCGTTATGTTTCTTTCCTCAAACGACATCGGATCAAACAAGCCCGACGCAATCTTACCTTGGGCAATAAGATCCTCAACCGTGCCATAGGAACTTGGATTTAAATTTCTAAAATCTTGCGCTGCATTCGGGGCTTGAAAGTCTTGAGCCCCTCCAGGCTGATAGTCCGCTAAACTAAAGCTAGAAGCTACCATAGGGTCTACCGGCTGTTCGTACCGATCCATGATGCTGTCAAACGCATCCCCGATGTCTTTGAAATCACCGACGCCCTCTACCTTTGGCGGGGCCCCTATAACTCCTACAAAATCAATGGCGTCAAAGTTCGCTGCGCCTTGGTTCGTGTAATCAGTGACATACTGCGCGGCAATCTCTGTAGGCGTCAAAGTTAAAAACTCGCCAACGTCTGAAAGCCTTAACCTGCTTTGATTGTCCTTAATAAATTTAGCGTAGGCATCTTCTTTTGCCGCCGTCTTACTCGACCCCTCAATCACGCCTATGCCCGAATCAATCTGCTTGGTAATTGAATTTAGCTGGGCCAGCACTTCTTCTCGCGTTAAAAATTCCGCCATAATCTACCCGTAATACTGTATTTGTGAAGGTTCTGGAGTATCCCAATCATCCGACGGCAACTGGACAAAGTTGCCCTGCCGATACCGCATCAACGCTTGTGTCGTGCTATCTACCAAGTCGTCATACTCCCCATTTGGAAAGGCTGCACACTCTTCTATCAGCTCCTCGGCCCACATCTGATCTGGAGCCCAGATCATACCGCTTTCAAATAACGGAGCTACACTGTGTACACGCGATACTTTATCATTACCCCTAGAAGGCGTAAAGTTTACCACAGGAATTCCCATGTTCCTTAATTCATGCGTCAAAGGGGTCCCTGTCGCTTTTGCCTCAATAATTACTGTTTCGGGGTCCCAGAAGCGATATAACTCATACGCCTTCTCCTTCAACTCCGGAAAATCCCATCGCCCCTTCACCGAATCCAAAAGTATTAAATTAGGGGCCCCTGACTCATTAGGGTAGAAAACCCCCCACGTAGTAATCGCACTAAAATCCGCCGTCTCCTTCTTACTGAACGCCGTGTCATAACTTTGAATAACATACTCCAACGCCGGAACCGACTCCTTCTCCCAAAGGTTCCACCACTCCCGCTTCAAAATAGACGTCTCATCACCCGTCGGATTCTGCTGATACTGCGCATTCCACTTGCTGACAGGAATAGACGCCTGTACCGCCTTCAAATCCTCTAAAGGCCAATACTCCGGCCAACACGACCGCCCACTAGGCATGATCGCAGGTAACTCCACAACCTCCCACTGGTCCGCTCTATCCTCTTTAGCCTGTGAGCGCATCAACTGTCCCGTCAGATCCTTGTCTGACCAACGCGTCATTACCAAAACTATCGAACCTCCAGGCTGTAAACGCTGGCGGGGGCCCCCCGTGTACCAATCCCATGCGTCATCAAAACCATGGTTCGACATCGCCGTCTGCTCAGAATGAGGATCATCAATAATAATTAAATCACCACCACGACCCGCTAAGTTAGACCCAACACCCACCGCATAATACATACCCCCACGCGCCGTATCCCACCGCCCAGAGGCTTTTGAATCAGCAGATAGCTTAGACTCAGGGAATAAATCCATATAATCTTCACGCTCCAAGAGATTCTTCACCTTACGTCCAAAGCCCACCGCAAGTTCCGTGGTGTGTGTGGCTTGGATTATCTTCATGTTTGGGTTTTTCCCGATCATCCATGCAGGAAACAAGTAACTGGCAAACTCACTCTTGGTATGTCGAGGCGGCATATTGATTATTAAACGCTTTAAATCGCCGCTGGCTACACGTTCCAGCTTTTCTGCAATAATTTTATGATGTTTACCGGTTATAAACTCAGGCCACATGGCTTTGACAAAGGGTAAGAAATTATTGCTACAGGCTTCCATACGATCAAGCTGGGCTAACCGAAGCTGGAGCCTCAGAGCCTGATCGGATACTTCATTTGTTAGTTCGTTATATGACATTTGGGTGTATCATAACATTTTTTTACACAATTGTTAGTTAAAAACATACACCTTGTGCTCTCCCGAGGGAAATCCCCTACTGTTCTCTCAAAACGTACCTACCTATCTTCCCATGATTCCATCTAGCCTCTATTCAGGGACTCCTGACGCCCCCCACCCTCCAGGATACCTGGACCAGGGACCTTGGAAGGTCCCTTGGGTGGGGGGCGTCAAGGGTTGACAGGCCCTGCCTGTCATGCTAGGCGCACGCAAATTTTTACAGTCGCCCACAAAAAAGCCCACCAAGCGGTGGGCTTTGGTCTGCAGCCGGTCGGCTATACGATCACAGAATTCCCATTCCCTTCTTCGTAGGCTTCGAGTATCCGGTCGCGTGTCTCGGCACCCCATTCTTGATATTCTTCGAACTCTATTTCACTCATAATGTAATGGCCAATAGGGCCTTCGGCATTGTAATAAGCAGAATCCAATCGCTCTAATGCTCTATTCAGCACTATTCTGGACGGGTCAAGCCGATCTGGATCGGGCTTGTGATGATACTCATACACATCCGTTCCTTCACATTGGTCACAATCCCGTGACCAAATCGCTAGAACCGTGGTTAATTTTCCTTTGGAATTGGTGAACGCTTTAAGCATAATTTCTCTAAGTAGCTCACCAATCTCTGAAGAATCTAACGCTGTCAATAACTCTGGGTGCTTGATGTAATCAATCATGATCTATGCCCCGCAAATGCCGGTGGAACCACGTTCAAAAAGTAATCAAACACCCCGAGGTTATCATGTCCGTATTGGGTTACACGATCCAAACCCCAAGTCCCAATGACCTTGAACCCATCGGCTGAATTAAACTCTACCCAAATGGTGGGCCCGCCGCCCGCCACCATCAAATGAACTTCGAGCATTTCGCCCTGTGAATTAAACAAAAAGTTTTGATCATATGTAGCACGGGCTAACCAATCGCCCACATCTTCATATTCCCTAAAAGCAAATCGACAGTCCGACTGTAGCCACTTGTAAATATCTTTCACATTTGCTTCGAGTTGCAGTCGGCTGCTGTCCTTCTTTGGTGGTATTGGCATTCCAATTACATCGTCCATAGTTAAGTTTTGAATATCCATCGTTATAGCTCCTTTGGTTGAAGAGCCATTATACACATAAAAGGCCTATAGACTCAAGGCCCACCCCTTGCAATATGCTTTGATATTTTGCATGGCAAGGGGTGGGCCAACTGGCACACGAAACAAAAAAAACCCGCCACATGGCGGGTTTATCCGAAAATTGTCCTGGCTATTCTACCTTATTCAAATGGACCCCCGCCCGTGTGATGTGGTTCAAGGCATTTTCGATCTGATCTAACCGTTGCGAAAAATTGAGCTCCCGAGCCACAAGCCGGTGAACAGACTGCACAGTTTCATTGTCATAATATGCGCGGGGTTCAGTATCCCATTTGATCTGATCCAAACGCTCGTTTATATGATTCGTGATTGCATCAAAATTTTCCTTAGTCACAAAGTCAGATAGATTAAAACGCTCGATTTCCTCAATCTGTCGGTCGAAATACTCTTGAGTGTAATCTTTCACCCATTCCATCGTCGCCCACCCCGCCGGAAAAAAGGGGTGGTTCTCGTCAAGCTGACTATTCGACTCAAAATCTAACACCATTGCCCTAACAATGAGAGTAACAAATTCTTCTAATGTCTCAGTCATTTCACTCATCGCTGCGACTCCTTAACCCTTGCCGCAAAATTACGTTCCGCCGTCTCGAAATTATCTAGATAATTTCCCCACACAAAATTTACCTTGCCGCTGCCGCGCTGTTTGGTTGCGACCCATGTGACGAAAGGGCTGTGGTCATGGTCGCGTTCCACTAAAATCACGGAACTTTCTAAATTTCCATACGACTCGGGCTCGTGTCCCCCGATCTTGTGAACAATCCCCCCGCTAACGGCGGGATTGGTTTTAAAATTTTGCTCTATTTGCTCTCTGGTTATTGTCATCGTTTTAGCTCCTTTGGTTGAATGGTCATTATACACATTTTCTTTGCATATGTGCAAATCACCACAAACCTTGAACCACAGTTCTTGGTTCAAGGCCATAGGATTAGGGCCCAAGGCCCCCCGCCCATGGGGGGCTGGTTTAACTGATCAAAAGCGGCCTTATACGATTAATCACACATTGCATCAATTTATAAGGCTGCAAGTAATCAACCGATTGTCCTAGAATTTGATGCGCGATTGTCATTCCGGTTTTAGGAACTAATCGTTGCGGAATAGACTTTAGTTTGGCGTGCTCTTCCGGAGTAAAAAGTCTTTCTTTATTATCCGCTCTAACCATAAAGGGCTCGGTTGATCTGCGTTTAGCATAGTGACGACCGATTGTTCCCACTTCTGTTTCTTCACCAGTTAATAGTTGTCGATTGGCAAAACCTTTTCCCGCTGCTGCGTCTCGTATTTGTTTATCTTTTAAATATTGATTGTCCGCCCACATTGTTTCCGGAACACTGTCTAGATAGTGCTTCAACGGAATTAAATTGGGCGCAACATCCGAAAGCGAAATATCATCCGGTGCTAAGTTTTCACTAATCGCTGTTAACCAATACCGGCGTCTTCTTTCCACTGAACCCGTTTGTTTATTTGATAGTTCTGTTTCAAATACTTTATAACCTAATCGTTTTAGTTCAGAAGTTAGCAAAACGTACATTGGGCTGTTCATTGCTTCCATAACATTCTCGGAAATAATGACGGCGGGATTGCTGGATTTAATAGCGTTCATTACACCAAACAAAGCTGTTCCAGAATGCTCTTCTGCACTCATCTTGTGCTTAACTTTTCCCGCTTTACTAAAACCAGCGCATTCCATCGATAAAGATAAAACGTCTACTTCTGTGAATAGTTGAGTTTCTACTTCTTCAACGAGACCATTTAAAATTACTGTTTCGTCATCAATAGCAAAACAATTTTGTTGAGCTTCGTTAATATATTTTGAATCTGCTTCACAAACCCAAGTACAACCAGTTTTAATTAAACCTTCTTCATTTAGTGCAGAGTGAATAGCGTCGGTTGAAATGCCACCACCAGTAAACAAAGAAGCGTGGGTAATTTGTCCCTTGTTTTTATTATCGGTAAAACGCGATTCTCTATCACTCTTAGCTTGATCTTCTGGATGGGCCGAAATAACAATAAGACCATAGGACAATTGCACTCTTACCCTTTCAACATCACCTAGAATCGTTTCAATAGATTTGTCACAAAGATCAATAATTGGTCTTGGCTTGTCGCCCCTCATTGATTTAGTCACTCGTCGATCTGTCGAAACATAATCGCTTTCGTCAAGCTTAAACAAAGAGATTTGTTTTCCGTCCGGATTGTTAACTCGTCGATAAGGCGTATTTGGCGCAAACCCTGATTTGTTTAAAATCTCGCCCTCAAACCATAATCTTCGACGACCTTTGTTTGTTCCTAATTTTGCATATTGATAATCCATATTAAGCTCCTATTTTACTTCTTCAACGATTACATTCACCCCTGAGTCTTTTTTATAGCATTGCATACACTCAAGGCATTTTTTACCAGAACAATTGTCGCGTTCAGTGAACGTGCTCGTGTTGTTAAACACTTTATCAAACGGCGACGGCGGGTTTTCAAGAATAGCGTCTATTCTCGGGTTGCTATAAATCAAAATCATATTCGGCGGTCGAACGGCGTTTGGATCAACCGAGCGTTCGGCCCGTTTGATTATGTCGCGTCGTTTGGTCCATAGCGCAAACGTACAATTCGGGTTCTTTTTACAGATGCGCACTAAATTGAAATAATGCGTTAAATTTATCAATTCACCATGTCCATCAAATCTAAATGAGTGAGCATTAACCGACGGAAGCAAATGGTCCGGTATTATAGAATGGCTAAGAATATCGCTATTCTTCTGCCAAGCTTCCGCACAATTGGATCTATAAGTTTTAAGCATGGATACCGAATAACATTGTCCACAAATAGACTTCGGGTGTTGGTTTGCACTAGCTTTTTTGCAAAAAGAATTGGTTAAGGTATTAGTATTTAAAGCCGGTATACCTTCAAGCTTTCCGGTCATTTTTGATATTTTCAACATAATAATAGCTCCTAATGAAGTTTGATTATGTGACATTTATGTGTACAATACAAGCTCTAACTATAAATACTTTGATGAGGTGATAACAATGGATAAATGGCGAGTAATGCAATTGCACACTGAAGAAGACATTCTTTATACAAAAGAAGAGATAAGAAAGCGCGAACGCTGCGCGGAAAACTCCGCTCTAGCTTGGGAGTTTATTTTAGTGAGTTTTATTCTCGGGTTTGCAGTAGCAAGCGCGACTATTGCTTTTTCAATGATTGGGGTCGCAGGATGAGTAGATTAAATTCAAAGGTCGAAGAAGAGAATCGGATAGCTTTTTTATCCGCTGAAAAAGAACAAGAGCACAAAAAAGCTGTAGCTCTTTGGTTAAGGTCTCGACCAGAAGTGGGAGTGCTTGTAGGCAAAACAGAGGGATATTATGTTTATCCTTCATCGGGGCAATACTCAGAAATTGGGGTCTTCGATGAAGTTTAGTGATGACGACTTAGAACGTTTAGCCGTCGTTCTGTATGCTGCACAGCAAGACTTAGAAGAAGATCTTGCAGAAATCAAAAATACAAGAATTGGAACGGTTGCAATCGAGGTTGAATTGGACCACATAGTGGGCCTTTTACAAAGACTTCAAAAACAAATACTGCATAAACGGGATAATAAAAAAGGGGCTTAACGCCCCTTTTTTTGTTTCTCCTTTTGTTGTTCTCTTTCGCGAATCTGCTTCTTCAAGTTTTCCATCGCTTTTTTTTTCTTTTCTTCATTTAACTGCTTTTCTTTTGCATACATTAAAAAAAACATTCTATCACCCAAACAATCTAAAGATTGAGAACGTTTTTTGAGGACATCGAGTTAGCTTACCCGCTTTGACCGTATAATGCGGAACTGCATCTAGATAATCTATCTTAGCTTTTTTACGCACATGATAGTCTTTACCTTCTTCCCCCTTAAAGTCTTTCAACCTTTTAACAATCCTCGAGATAGACGGATTCGTTTCAGCAGGGCTAATGTAATACATTATTTAGCCTCCGGTGTATCAACACCCTTATCCGCATCGGCTTTCAAGGGGATCTGCTTAATGCACGCTTTGAGATCCTTTTCTTCTTTTAGATCCGCAAGATCCACTTCCGTCACTTTTCGTCCTGGAAAATCAAATATAACTTTTGGCATTTGTATAGCTCCTTAATTAAAGTTTACGTTGTCGTACACATAGAACTCTACATATTTAATGTGGAGAAATCAAGTGCAATATCCAAAATAAATCTTTTGTTTTAAGTAATGGAATGTGTTTCAACCCTTTTTCAGCAACATTTACAACCTCCGCTGCTCTATACAGGTAGTATTCTTTGTCCTTCCAAACAAGAAGCCAAACACTGGCGTGAGCGTGGTTTTGAGCAAAACTTACTTGATGGGGACTAAGCTTAACGGCATATCCGGTGACCACTTTAAGCTCTACTAA
>Ga0209337_1002218_pt1 | contig 14263 bp, 12 predicted proteins | sample LinPmetageLP53_FD_184044 | JGI IMG/M metagenome (GOLD analysis project Ga0209337, IMG submission 184044) | Marine viral communities from the Pacific Ocean - LP-53 (SPAdes) (version 2) | ecosystem: Environmental > Aquatic > Marine > Oceanic | place: Pacific Ocean | collected 2010-02-08
CATGATCTGATGAACAACGAACTCCTAGACGAAGACAACTTGATGGACAACCCCAATCTTCGCTGGATGGTATTTAAGGTCAAGCAGAAGGCAAACAAAGACTATTACGACCTTGTTGCCCCACAAGTCAAGGCTGCTAGAAAAACAACAGCCCTAGATAAGCCTGATACGGACAAAGACGACGAGTACTTACAGTTTAACTGGCCATACGATTACCTTTCCTTCGTAGAACTAGTTAAACTTGAAGCCGACGTGCTTTATAAGGCAGCAACAGATGAAGTTCCTGAATAAAAAAGAACAAGTATTCGACATCCGTTTAACACCCCACGGCAAGCACAAACTATCTGCTGGAACATTTAACCCAGTGTATTACGCTTTCTTTGACGACAACATAGCATATGATAGAAGATATTTTTCTGGTTCAAGTGAAGAGCCCCAAAATAACATTCACAAAAGAATCAAGCAAGAAACACAATATCTTGGAAGTCAAGCTTCTTTTGAAGAGCGATTGGTTAAATCAGTAGTGGCAGGTGGACTGCTTTCTGATACCATTTATGGAAATGAACTAAACCCTCTAACCTCCTTCGGCTCCATTGGCGATGCTATGCTTTTATCAGAAGAAGCAAATGTCGCCCCCGCATGGAAAATTGTAACAATGGTTGGCGAAAATCAAGAAGTTAGGGCAAATTTTAGCGGTAGCATTGACAAAGATACTACTGATGTCGCAAGATCAGAAGCAACAATTACTCAGATAGACATAACAGCAGACTATGTGCTATCATCTGAGGACCCGAGTGAACTAAACAGAAACAATTCATTTGAAAATTTTAGAGAAATAGGCTCTACTACAAGAACCTTTTCCGATGGCAGGGTCATAAAACTAACTTCAAAAAATCCACTTTTTTATCTGGAAGAATTAAACACAGAATTTTTAAGTGAAAACTTTGGCATCGAGGTTTTCAAGATTGTTGATGATGACTTTCAAAAGTTGTTTTTCCAATCAAAAAAGCCTCAAATAGTTGATGGAAAAATGGTTTCAGCATCACCGATGTCAAGTAACCAAAATATAGATACCAATTCTGTTGAATATTATTTTTCAATATTAAAAGATTATGAAGTAGATTCAAAAATAGCCTGCAAGTATGTTAACCAGTTTAACACAGAGAGCTACTTAATAGACCTTGACCACGATTGTACAGATGTAGAAGGCGAAGATTTGTACTTTGATATTTATGGTAGAGTTACGGAGTCAGAAATATGTCAGGATTGATGTTTGAGGGCGACACACTAAATCGTTTTGGAAAAAAATTTCCTCGCCCGTTCATAGAAAAAATAATACTTAAACCAAATTCTCAAATAGATGTGTTTGTGTCTATGTTTTTTGAAATACCTGCTCTTGAACAAGAAGCGGAATCATTTATTAATCAACTAGAAACCAATCAAGACATATTACTTACTGTTTCGTTGTGCTCGTCTCACAAATTCAATGAAGCAATTTCCAGTGGCAATTTTTTGATTCTCGGAAGAGACCGAGCATCGCTGGGCGCGAGTGTAAGGTCGCCTGGGGACTCACAGTTGATCATTAAGTCTTTTTTGTTTTCGGATCTGTTTACCAACTCTGATGATGCCGAAGTACAAATACAAAATGATATCTTTAATTCAGAAGGCAAAAGATTTTTAAAATTATTTAGCACTGTGAATTTCACAGCGGACCCCGACAGCTACGAGTATGTCACAAGCTTCACGCGTAACAGAGATACAGACAGCAACGTTGTGGGATTTTCTAACGCCAATTTTGTAAAATCTCAAACATCTGATTTGATTTATGAAAGAGTTTTCAACTCAGATGGGAAAGTCAATAGGGATCCGATACAGTCTTACCAAGAGCAAAGTGGTGTTTTTTATTACCAAACTCCGCTAGCTTCGCTACAAATGACATACCACAAAACAGATGATTTTGGACATAAAGACATCATAAACGCTGTTGGGGCGATAAATCAAAAATACTCCAATGATGAGTCCAACAGTATCTCTTACATTTTATCAGAATTTTCAGATAGTCCAAGGTTGTTTGTTAGGTTACAGAGGGCATTAAATAACTTTACTGATAAGACTAGGGTGAGTGATGTTGGTAAGCTATATAACGAAATTTCTGCTTATATCGTACAAACAAACCCATTGATAACAGCCCAAGCTCGTCTAGAAAAAAGACAATTTTCTAATATAAAAGTAAAAGACTTAAGAAGGGAACCTGTTCCTCTTGACACCACTAGCAGAACAGAAAGCACAAACTTAGATTTCATGAGAAGTACATCAACATTTCTTCCAGAACCGGTTATTAGCAGAAGCCTGAAAGCCCTGATTAAAGTCCCAGACAACATTGACAGTAACTATCTTGAAATACCACTTCATGGACCTGCACTGGCGACGGCATCCCCACCAATTGACATAAACAGATATTTTAAATTAGTAACAAATGGCTATTTTTTCTTTGATTACGAAAAAGCTCTAAATTATAAGAGTGAAATTTCAAAATTTCTGAATCCATATAATATCCAACAAATTTTTGGACGTGGCGCTCTTGGAGCATTTTTTAAAATTGAAAAATTTGAAGTAACAAAAGCCAAGTTGCTAGTTGAGCCGATAGAGACAAAATACACCTACAATCCCCAAACTCAAACTTGCGACCGTTATGATTTTGATGGGCAATATAACTCAAACAATTCTATGAATTTTAAAGCGAGCCTGGGAGAGTCAACAGACGGAACTTATGATCTAACAGATGGCGTCGGGTCCATACAAATACCAGTGCTCCGATTTTATAAATTCAAAGAAGAGACATATGACACCTTGGTAGCACAGAGGGGGTTTGATACGATAGAAGGGCTCGGCGGCTATCGACTGGCGTGTTTTGAATTAAATGATTATGAGAATTATGGTAATATAGTTGAAGACAGCCGATATATGTTTGATTCAATGCTTGATCGAAAACTACAAACAGAAATAGAAATCACCGACAGAACAATGAATTTTTATGACACATTTATCAAAGACAAAATCCACACAGTCAGAGACAACTTAAAAAAGTATTTAAATTTTGCTGATGATTTTTGTAGCTATAACAATATAGATGGAAGGTTTAACGACTTTTTTGTATCTGCGATTAAAAACGAATTTGACTCACCATATCCTTGGGAAGAGGCGCCCCTCTTCTTTACTCTTTTCCAGCAAATGCTGAAGGCATCTTATCACGATGGCGGCGCTCGCCGGCGCGAGGCTGCCTTGATCGATATGGAGACAGCAAAGAAAACAATCTTGGAAGAAATAAGCTTAATTTCACCCGAGACAGGCACTTTGGAAGATTTACAATTTTTCTATGAACAACTTGACGCTTTTGTCAAAGAAAACTTTACCAAAGGAAGCGGGCTTGATAGCGGAAATAGAATCTATTTAGAAGGCATGGAAGCAAGTAGTACCGGGTTTTCTACCTTACAAAATCCTGTAATTCAATTATTTATGTCCAGGGAAGATATATTGTATGGAAGTGAGGTAATAGACACTTTTGAAGTTGATGAATTAGATCAAGCCGCCGCCACCGCCGCCGCCGGAATCGCACAAAGAGAAGAAGATCTCCAAAACCGCGAGGAAGCAAAAGCCGAGCAAGAATTACTAGCTAAATGCGAAAACTATCAACTTTTGTGGCACAAGAGGCAAAAGAATTTATTTAGCCGAGCAAGCAAAGTTAAACACTATTCTGGACGAAAGAATAAAAGACAAGAATATCACAATGGACTGAGCCCAAAAACTCAAGACTGGATTGATTTTCAAAATGATAAAGAAAAAGAATTCACAACAGATGGCTGCGATAGTCTTGGTATTGGCGAGATCGGGCAGATATCAAGGGAAAGGTTGGATCCAGATACCATGTACGACAGATATGACCTCGTCGCCAACTTCGATAGCAATCCTGATTATAATTTTACTATGAGCACCTTCAAAATCGCCGCAGACATAGACTAAATCGAGAATTATCAATTATGGCAAAAAAACTAAATTTTAAAAACTTACAAGACATAAACCAAGGAAAGCAACTTGTCCGAACTATCAATCTAGGCTCAATTTCAATAGAGCCGGAAGAGGACCGCCTTGGAAAGCTATCTATAACAGTAGAGCCAACAGGCAACAATTTTTCTCTTAAAGACATATCAACAGATATGGAATTGATAGAAAATCCAAATATACTTGATGACAAAACTTTGAATCTAAAAAATTCCAATATAGAAACAAAAGATAAGTTTGATGAACAGGAAGATCCGTTTTTCGATCTAGACGAACAGGTCGATAAGGTGTCAGAAATGGCAAACAACTCTGCCAAGAACAAAACACGAGCAACTATTTCAAAATTGGGAATAGTTAGTAATGGTGTTAGAAGAAGGTATGGAGGAAATTAATGCCTATTTCAGTATCTACCGGCGGCATTCGCCGTGAACCCACAGCACCCGCCCGCGCAGCGAGTTCTCTCAGAATGACGGACTCTGGCACGGCAGCACCGTCTGATTCCCAAGCAACGACGGAAGGAAATTTTGATCCTGCGTCTGCTGGCACAATTGCCGAAGCCGGGCTTCCAAGTGTTTTAAGTGTTGTTTCAAAGTTTAGATCGAGTGTGCAACAAGAATTGTTCTTATCAAGCTATATACCAGAATTTGAATCTACTACCGAAACAGAAAACCCTCCACAATTTACAATTGGCAGAAGATATTTGAAATCTGATCGCAAAATGCATGAGCAGTACGAATCTATCGAAGAGGAAGAGTTACGTTTTATAACCGAGAGAATCACCGCTAGTCCCACCGTGACCCCCGGCGACGATGTTGTCGATTACGACAAGCTTGAATTTATTTATAGTGAAAAAGAAGATGAAGTGTTGGATTACGAAGCCCCCTTTGAACTTCAATTAGATTTAGAAGAGAACAATGTCCCAACTGTCTCGACTTATGTAAATTCAATCCAAGCAAGAAATGTAAATCAAGAAGATATAAGTGCGCTACAAGAATCATTTGAGGAGCAATTTTCTATTACAGGACAAACCACAGGTGATGCCACCGATATTGCTGGCGCGGGTAGCGCCCCTGTTTATACAGACACCGGAGGCTCAACAGGTCTCGGCACAAGGGAGAGTCGTAATGTTACGACTGATGGCGCCTCCGAAGCAGAAACTACTAGAATTGTAAGCGGGTACTAATAAATGTCTACAAAACAAACAAAATTATTTGATTTAAACTTATTTACCGGCTCTTCGGAATCTATAAGACAAGAGGTTGGCGGTATATATTATTTTCTGAATGGCTTGGCTTGGAATGGAGCGATCGAAGGTAGCACAGATAAAAACTATGAGGACATACGTTTTACTGATTCTTCTTACAGTACACAAAAATATTTGCCATCATTAAATTATGTTGCTCGAATTGTCGGGAACAAAGATAAGCTAAGAGATCATAACGAGTGGTTGAAATATCTTATTGGCGGCAGCTTTGCTGAAATAGAGTATCCTGGGATATATAATTCAAACACCTACTCTGATCATTACATTCAAAATGGACTTTTGCCATACAAGCCAAAAGAAGTAGAAAACTTAGATGGCGTAGAGACAGCAGATTTGGTTGCCACCACAGAGTACTTTCAAAATTATAGCCGCTATCAAACTTACACTTCTAATATACAAAGTGAATTGTCTATACCAAATTATTATTTATTAAAAGAAGAAAAAAAAGATGCATTTCTTGAAAACGAAAACGATGAAACGTATCCATTTTATAAATATGATGCGATCAAAGAGTATCTTAACGAAAGCTTTGTAAACGAGTCTTTGAATCCCGAAGAACATTTACAAAAAAAGAACATATTTGTTTTGGATGTCAAAGAAGCCGCGTATAAGGGTAAAAATACAGAATCTAGAAAATCTGTAAGCACTTATATCAACACAGAGGAGGATTTGTCTAAAATATATTCTCTGATGCCCCTTGCAAACAAAATTGAAATAAAAGAAAATTTAGCCAAAGCCAACACCAATGCTTTATTTAAAGAAAAAATTATTGAAGCAAATTATGAATACAAATTTGTAAAAATGCTCAAAGAGTCTTTTCAAGATGAAATAAGTCTGATTCCAACCACGATAAATTTTGGATTAAATGTAGAACAAAAAGTATTCACAAGTGAGACATCCTATTCAGCTATTGAAGAGACCAGCACAGTACCGCTCAGAGTCTTAGACGTGCCCTCGATGCTGTTGTACGCTCAAAACAACCCTCTGTCGGAAACAAATGACAACTTTTTGTTGAGCCAGCTTCCCAAATACCAAAATCAAGAAAGCGTTTTCTCTGACTCTGAAGGGCTATACCGCCACATGGTGGTTGAAAAAACATTTGATATCTTGAATAGATTTGGCGAAGTTATCAAAGATCGCTTCGATAGTGGCACTTCAGTTTCTACATTACAGGATCTTTTGAATTCTGCTAATAATTCAAAGTACCACGAAACTATCGCTTTTAGAGTTCAGAAAATTGGTGGGACACCCACAGGAGATAGAAGAACAGAGAACACAATTCAAAATGTATGGTTCTTTAATACAGGTGACGCAATCAAATACATTGACACCCAAGTCAAATATGACACAGAATATACCTATAAAATCTTTTCCTATGTCTTGGTTCAAGGATACAAATATAAAACATCACAATTGACAGTTGGCAGGGTTATCGCGAAAGAAGAGCCAACTAGTGAGTATGGTGACACCATTTACTGCGTTGAGTTTTATGATCCCATAACAGGACAAACAACCCCACAATTGTTTTCAGATGAAAGTCTAAGAACCGTTTCGGAACGCCGTGTTGAACTGGAAGCAAACATTGCGAATAAGCCGGATGAGTTTCAGTCAATTATAGATTCTATTTCAAATCAATACAGAGCAGCCAAGCACCGACTCGCCCCCGCCGCCCAAACAATATTTGAAAACTTTTTTGGTTCCCCCTCCTCGACGGCATCAGCAATAAGCCCCTCGGGAGTCACAAATCCAATTGGTGGGCAAAAAGTTGAAAGACCTTATGGCTATATTACTACGTTAGCTTCTGGACGACTTTTGCTCTTACAGCTTTCTTCTGATTATGAGACCTTAGAAGATGAAATAAACTCGCACATCTTTTCAATGTCCACTGTCGCTTCGGCAGCGTCATCAATAAGTCCTTCAGTCTCCACTCGTCCTTCGTCATCCGGTATTGCCTCAACTGGCGCCGTTGTAGTCGAGCCGCTCCGCGATGCTTTGTTGGCTCTAAGGGAACTTTTGAGCAGCATTATACCCTTGATTGGTGATGTGCGGGATGGTATTGCTGCGTTCAATCAAGATATGGTCGAGTTAAGTGAGTTACCAGCCCAAGGAAATTCACTTGCCTCAAGTGCCCAAATAAGTTCAACAAACAAGTATCTTGCCGATTTTGAGGTTACAATCGAGCCCTCTGTAAAAATTATAGAAATACCATTAGATGAGAAGCGTATGCGGATTGTAGATCACCCGCCCAACGATTTGGTTGTCACGCCTCACCACTTACGCGATCAATCTAATCGAATTGCATTTTACTTAAAATATGATACTTTTTCTGCCAATACGGAACTTTATCCCACCACTCTATCAAACACCGACGAGGTAAATGCCGAAGCATACAAGCAAGGAAAAGACTTTGCCTTTAATTCAAAAACTAAAGAAGAAACAGTATCGCCAGCGAGATACATAGAAGTATATAGACTCGCAGATAAGCCGTCATCTTATAAAGATTTTTCTGGCAATTTGCGAAAGTTTATAGATTTAAAAAACGAAAAAGGTGACATACTTTCGGATCACTTATATATCGATAGGGTTAGAGAAAATACAAAGTATTACTATATTTTTAGGGTAGTTAATGAAAATGGTGTGGCAGGACAAATAAGTCCGATATTTGAATCTGAATTGATAAATGACGGTGGCTACACTTACGGCTCGTTTAAACAATTATCTGAAAGCGAATTAGTCGAACCTCCCCCTAAAAATCCAACTTTAGTCTTTAAGAAACTAATTAACGTCGTCCCCAACATAAGGCACTTGCAATTAAACACTGACAACGCAACATTTTCTAACAAATCCACAGATGAATTGGGAAAAATAGAGCTAGGCAAGAGCGAACTTGGATCTGAATTTTGGGATGAGAAATTTAAAATTAGATTGACCTCCAGAAAAACAGGTCGCAAGATAGACTTAAACCTAAAATTTCAGAAGAAAGTATCAAAATAAAATTAAACACTATTTACGTGAGAGAGGAAAATAAATGGGCTTTTTAGACAACTCAGGCGATATCATACTAGACGCCGTGCTTACAGATACGGGTAGAAAAAGAATGGCTGAAGGGGGCTTCAGTATTGTTAAGTTTTCACCCGGCGACGACGAGATAGATTATTCTCTGTATAATGCCAATCACCCATCCGGTTCGGCATACTATGATTTGGAAATTCTTCAATCACCAGTGATGGAAGCTGCCACAAAGCGGGCTTCAGCAATTAAGTACGGTCTTCTGAGCATCTCAAGAACAGACTTGGTTTACATGCCATCTTTGAGAACAAATCAGAAAATCTCAGATGGCTTAAATAAGCTAGGAAACGTTTTTCACCTTGCTGTAAACAGGGCAACCTACGAAAATATATCAGGTCTCGTTGACGAAAAGTATATCTTAGAGCCAAACACGAATACTCCTTCCAAGTCTTTGGTTATAGAATCTGGTATTGATACCACCCAAAGAACAGCAACTTTGGAAAACAGAACGGCTATGCTATCTGAAACGGGGCTGCTTGATTCTTTGTATGAGTTTAGATTTGATTCGAGATTTTTAGCTGGTCTGAATTCTTTACAGGCGGGTAAATTTGCAAACCTTGCTGACGGTACTAGAGATATATCTCTGAATGCTTTTTCATCCCGCCCATCGGTCGGAGCAGGCGATTTCATAGAAGACTACTCTAGTGCGATAGCTAACAGCATTCCAAACTTGGTGGCTAAAAGAGATGGCGATACAACCGGAAACGACTTATCTGAATTTACCGGACCTCGTGGTACGATGACTGCTGCAACTCTTATTCCAAGTGTCGAGATAAACGCAGAAGGCTCTGCTAGTCCTTCTTTTTATACTCTTTATGGTAAAACAGGGCTGACAGAGGCACAGCTTGGTTTCGGAAGTGGTGGCACCCTGTATGATACAATAGACACAACCGTGTATGTAAGAGGTTTGACTACCGGCGCCCAGCTTCAAATTCCGTTAAGATTAGTAAGGAAACAAGGATAATTATATGCCAATAAACTATGAACTGATTGATGCTACATCTGATGTAGCTACAACTAGAACCCTATTACACGAAGTAATACCCCTAACCGGAACTATTGTTAGTGGGACGTATGGGGTTTTTCCAAATGATGAAAACATTAAAAACTATTCACACGGACAATTTCAGTCTGTTTACGATTATCCTTTCCTAAGTTCTTCGGCAAACCATATCTTTGATTTAAGTGTCGGGTATGATGAAACCTCAGCCCGATCAGGCTCAGCATCTGTCCAAAATAAGAAAAAAATAAATATGTACAATCAGATGTCGCAAGTCTTGCTTGGCTACACTGGCTCTACTAACAAAGTTAGACTATTTGAGAGCGATTTAACTCTTGACGAGAGTGTTTCCAATGTAATGAGAGAAGTTTTTGTTATAAATTTTTCAAGATTGCTGACCAAAGATGAAATCAAAAAAGGTTCTTTTTCAATTAGCGTCAAAACAGGATCTTATTTTGGTCCCGCCGCCGGGTATATTACAGGTGGTGCCGCAGTATATTCTGATGCTACAACTACGGAAACACAGGGTACATTAAACACCGTTGGCGGTGATTATGGAGTCCTTTCAAGCTCAACTGATGGTGTTGGTGGTGTTGTTTTCTATCAAGCCGGAATCGCTTTCTTAACAGCATCTGCATTCAGTGGCAACCTGGGACCAACACTTGGGACCATTGCTACTGTAAAAGCTGGTGGTCCATCGCTACAGCCAGTTGGCTTTTATTCAGATGGTGTGAAAACTTGGCACACAGTGGATGAGCTTTTGACAGGCTCAAGTATATCAGGAGCATGTGATGCCGTCCGCCAGAGAATTGAAAACATAAGTTTTAACAACACAACAGAAATTAACTCTACAATCTACTTCTGTCGTATGCCTCACAACAAGTTTAATTATTCCAGCAACCCCACATACCTAAGCGGTGGTTCAATTAGGGTTAAAAACGAACGCAGAACTAATCCTCCAATTTCATATATAACCACCATCGGACTCTACAACTCAGCCAACGAACTACTCGCAGTAGCAAAACTCTCAGAGCCTCTTCGCAAAGACCCAACAAATGAGTTGACCCTCCGAGTCCGGCTGGACTACTAAGGAGGGCAAGATGTCCCTCAAGAAGTTTGGACGCAGCGACATAATAAGAAACGCTATGAGAGCAAGTCCTCATAGCAGTTTCTTGATTTATTCTTCTTCTGTCTATTATGACAACAAACCAATTGAGTCAGGAGAATTTAGTTCGGATATTCTGTCTGCCTCTGGCGGTCTAAGTCTATTTGAATACAATGTCGATAGAAGCGGGAGCACCATCTTCATTAAAGATTCAACCGCAGAAGACCGTGACATTCGCAATCTATTGTCGGCATCAACTGCTTTAGATCCAAACCCTCCAATAGTGCCATATATTATCAAAAATGGTTCTATGAATTATCTCAAGGCACACCGCAGAAGAAGAACCCTAACAGAGGGCGGAGACTTAAGTTTTAAAATCATTTCTGGTGGACCTATGCAGGAGGTTTCTGATGATTATCTGAATAGTCAAGAAGGCTCTTTCCTCACTGGCTCATCTTATGTAATGACCTCCTCTATCACAAGAGAGCTTATGACAATTGCCGGTGGTACAGCTAGCATCGACAACATTAAGCCAATAGGGGCTGTGAGAAGACCAAACTATCGCCATTATTACGGTTTAAAAAATTCTCTTAATTTTTACGGCACCCGTTCTCCTCACTACTTTGTTGAATACTCCGCAAGCGTCACAGGAGAATGGAACAAGGACGAGCAAGACATAAACCTCATATCTGTTCCAAAGATATTCTATGGGACCAGAATGAAGCCCGGTAGCGTGTCTTTAAAGTTTTATATCACTGGCACTCTTGTTGGTGAACTTCAAGATACAAAATATAATGGCGAGTTAATTCAGGTTGGACCACCAGGGTCAAATGGCTCTGGATCTGTTGCTGGAGTTGCTTTATATGAAGAGGGGTTTGCACTTTTAACAGGCAGTTGGAAACTAACAGATCAGGCATTTGATTTTGGTGGATCTGGTGGTGATCCACGCATAGACTTTATAACTGGATCATGGTTATACTTTGCTGCCGGTGCTAACGATGGTATTAGTGGCTCAACCGTTGCAGCCGCCACTACCTCCGCATCTTTTGATATGTCGTTTAAAGGACACACTGAAACACAAGTGTTAACAATGTATGCCCACGCTCGTCGAGGCGAAGTAAATTATTCTAATAACCCAACATTCTTAGACTTTAATCAAACTAAAGTTTCGGTCTCTTCCTCTAATCTGTATATTGAGAACGATAGCCAAACTATCAAGAACACAGTATCATCAAGCTATAAAGGATTTGACGCGCCTTTTGAGAGACAGGTATATGTCTCCCGCGTTGGCATCTACGACGAAGATAAGAAACTCATTGGCGTGGCTACGTTATCAAGCCCCGTGCTCAAGAAAGAAGCTCAAGACCTATCGTTCAAGCTAAAGTTGGACCTATAATGAAGCCAATCCTAATCGTATCCCCTTGGTTTACCAAGCTCATGTCAGTTGTCATAGATGTATACGCTATCACAATCTTCCCGTTTATTATCTCGAAAGAAGAAATGAACGCAGAGACTCTCAACCACGAAACAATACACATCTATCAGCAGAGAGAACTACTACTAATTGGCTTCTATCTTCTATACTTCTACTACTATTTGAGAGGAGTGATAAAATATAAAGATAAACAGAAGGCATACTTCATGATACCATTTGAACAAGAAGCATACGCAAACGACGGTAACTTTAATTACCTTGACGAACGTAAGCCGTATTGTTGGAGAGAGTTCAAAGTTTGATTTTAGGAATAGACGTATCGACAAGCATCACAGGCTTTGCGATAACAGAACAAGATGGAAAGATAGTACTTTCCGAAGCCTGTGACCTTCGTAGGGACAAGAACTTTTTTTCCAAGTGTCTCACAATGAAGGCAAAAATTCTGGACATTGTAGAGGCATATGGGGACAAAATAGAGCATATCTATATCGAGCAACCATTTACCTTTTTTAGTTCTGGCGGATCATCTGGTAAGACTATGGCAGCACTACAACGCTTTAACGGCGTGGTGTCGTGGATGGTCTATGAATGCTTTGAGATCCAACCCGAGTATCTTGGAGCGACGCAAGCACGAAAGCTTGTAGGCATCAAGGTTCCGAGAGGACAGAAAGCAAAGAAGGTTGTGATGGAACACCTGCTCGCCACTGAACCAGACTTCACGATTCAGTATACCCACAAGGGCAACCCCAAGCCGCAAGAGTATGACAGAGCGGACGCCCTCGTTGTTGCGAGAGCAGGACTCCAAGACATAAAAAACAAATCGCTTGCCGCAGAGTGATCGTCGTGTTATTTTACACACATGAACAAGACAGTCGCCAAGAAGATTCTTCATGAAACGCTTGGGAACTATTGGGACAAGGGCTCGGAGCTTCTTTTCTCATGCCCATCATGCAATCATCACAAACGCAAGTTCTCTGTTAACTTGGACAAAAATGTGTTTAAGTGTTGGATTTGTGATTATCATGGTCGCAACATTAGGCGCGTTGTTAGACGTTTTGGTTCGTATGTCCAATTACAGAAATGGGACCAGATTACAGACCGGACAGATATTTCACGCTTTGCTGAACTCTTTATGGATGAAGTCGTTGGAGAAAGCGAAGCAAAACTTGAACTCCCGGCAGAATTCGTAAGTCTCGCCAACAAGAATCTACCACTATCAGCCAACCGAGCCATTCGTTATTTGGGTGAGCGTGGTATAACAAGAGAAGATATCCAGCGCTGGAAGATTGGTTTCTGTTACGACGGCGAGTACGGAGGCAGAATTATTGTTCCGTCTTTTGGCACGTCCGGCTATCCAAATTATTTTATTGCCCGTTCGTATGTTGGTCATGGCATGAAGTATAAGAATCCGCAGACTTCCAAGAACGTCGTTTTTAATGAACTATTTACAAACTGGAGCAACGATCTTACAATTGTTGAAGGAGTATTCGATGCAATTAACGCAGGAAACGCTGTGCCTATCTTGGGGTCTACATTACGCGAAGACTCCGACCTACTACGAAAGATTGTTCGAAATGACACCCCCTGCTACATCGCCCTCGATCCTGACGCGGCTGACAAAGAGCGCAGGATCATTCAAACGCTATTGCGCTACGATGTGGAACTCTATAAAGTCGATGTAAGCGGATACGAAGATGTGGGCGAGATGCCGAAAGTTACATTCCAGCAGCGAAAAGAATCTGCAAAATTGATCGATAGAGACAACTACATTCTGTTAGACTTGTTGTCGGCAGTATAGAGAGGAACATGAGTGACAAAGCGAAAGATTATATCAACAATGTTCTTGATCAGAAACGATCAGAATTTGGTAACAAGGCAGTCTGTCCTTTTGCCGCGCCTGAACTCAAAGCCAACAGACTGATGATTGCGACTGTTGGCGATCAGAGCTTGGCAGACTTGATAGAACAATTTAGCAAGTCTGATTACGAAAGTGCCCTGTTCATAATTGAGCAAGACATACCCGCAGAACAAACAAAAAAGTTTCAATACTTTGTAAATCACTTGCTTAGTCAGAGAGGCTTGACAGACTACAAGAATATATGTTTCAATCCAAATGATGATGTAAGCATCGAGGGATACAACCCAAGGTCGCTCGCTCCATACTTTATGGTCAACATAGCAGATAAGAAAGTACTGTCAAGAGCCCACCGTGCTCTCAAGAAAACAAATTATTACAATAAGCTGCCAGATAAGTATCGAAAGTTCCTTAATCTTAAAGATAAATAAACTAGTTATTGCTAGATTTTAGAGGAACCAACATTAAATGAAGCA
>Ga0209337_1002219_pt1 | contig 14263 bp, 24 predicted proteins | sample LinPmetageLP53_FD_184044 | JGI IMG/M metagenome (GOLD analysis project Ga0209337, IMG submission 184044) | Marine viral communities from the Pacific Ocean - LP-53 (SPAdes) (version 2) | ecosystem: Environmental > Aquatic > Marine > Oceanic | place: Pacific Ocean | collected 2010-02-08
CTGCAGTAGTTACGTGACAAGTTTTTACGCCGCCAGTAGCACCCACTCCATTCACAGAGCTCACAAATACTTTAGTATTTCTTGATAGATTTAAAGCCATTGCTTTCTCCTATTTTATTTTCTTTGAAAGTACTTCGCTAGATATTTATCAGCGCTTGTAATTTCTATTAATACCTACACGTTACAGTTATTTCGCCAATACCAAGAGGAGTTAAAACTCCTTCATCAGTACTTAACGACTGTATCGTTAAGGAAGTCGTTGTTAAGTTTGGACTTATAGTATCATCATAAGTCAAAACATCATTACTGTCTAGTACTCTTTCAATGTCTTCCATTAAAAGTGCCAAGACCTCTTGAGGATCATCTTGGTCTTCGACATAAACTCTTATATCTAAACCTAAAAACCTCCATTTAAATTCGTTCGGTTGGTACTCTCTTGTTTCATCCGTTGAGACTACGCATATTTTTGGATACTCTTGAATTTGATCTAAGAATACCATTCCAGAATGAACGTTATTAAATACATTTGAATTGAATGGAAAATTACCATCAATTTCTTTAATTTTTTCTACTAAGGCATCAGAAATTTTCTTTCGTGCTGTTCTATATTGTGATGCCATTAAATTCTCCTAAGACTGACTAACTTTTGTTGAGTATACTCTAAAGCTAAGTTTCGTATACTTTTTGCTATAAGGGGCTTTGGATTATATCCGCTTGGCCAATCTCTTACTCCTTCATTCTCAAAAGTTGCATAAACACCTTTTCTATTTTTACTAGTTCCACCACCAGTTTTTGTATAAGTATATTCACCGCTTATACCTGCTTTTGTTTGTCTTAGACTTACTAATTCTGTGCTATTTGAGAATATACCTGTTCTATTTGTTAGAGCAGGTTTTCCCATATTTCTTCTAACTTCGGCAGGTAATCTTTTATTTATTAATCTTTGTATCTTCAAAAGATTATCTTGTTTTTGTCTTTTTTCTTTTTGAGGTCTACCAGACTTTCCTTCTTTTGAAAGAGTAATTGCACCTTGAATACCTACTGACTTTCCCTTAGGTTTGACTGCAGTACTTTTTCTCTTTCCGGGTTTTTTATACTTTGTTGTTTTTGTTGCTTTGGCTTTTTTACTTTTTGTTAATAAATCTTTTACTATTTTTTCACCTGCAGCTCTAGCTAATTGTTTCTTATAACTAGGACTAGCACTGAACTCAAGCGCTGTTGGTTTTCCAAAAGGCTTAGCTTCTTCTAAAAAACCTTTTAACTTATTTAAAAAATCAGATCTCAAGTTAACCCAATCGCCTGCTTGAGAATTAGATAAATTTTTAGGTCTACCTACTATGGAACCTGTTACTACTCTTTTTAGTTCTGGTAAACCTGTTTTATAGTTAGTTATAGTTTGTTCTTCCCATTCTACTTTTAATGTTTCTTTAACTGCATTCCATAAAGCTAAGGTTCTTACATCTGTTGCAAAGATTCCTTGATAATACGTTTCTAAAGACTGGTCCATGTCGAACTCTGCCTTCATTTCTTGCATTGCTTTCATGCCTACAGTTGTATCATGTGCAAAAGGAGATTCACCTGCGATCACACCTTTTTCAGCTCCTGAAATATTGGATGATTTTTCTACGCCCGATGTACTCTTTACACCATTTACATTAAACCACTCATCCCAAACTTTTTGTCTATAATTTTTATTAAAAGTTGAAAACTTAGTACTATTAACAGGAGATGTTGCTTGTTTATTATAAAATCTTAAAACTACTTTTCCTTGCGTACTTGATATTAGTATAACCCCTTTAAAAGCTATATAACCAGGAATATCACTAAATCTTTGTAATGTTTTGCTCCCTGCTCTTATATTTTTAACAGTAGAAAGTAGTTTACCATTTACAGTTGAAATAGCTGTTGTCCAATTAGATACAGTATTAAAACTTTTTATTTGCTCTCGTTGTTCAGCTGTTAAATTTCTTTGTGCAAACTTAGTAGCACCTGCTTTAAATGCAGGAGCCATTTCTTTAGTCTCTAATGTAACATCATGAATATAGCTAGAGTCCATTTGGTCACGAACACCATCCATAGCTTCGTTTACTTTATCTCTTATTTCTGCATCAAAGTTTTGTTTAGCCATTAGCTATATATTTTATACATATCAAGTATACGCTTGATATGATCTGGAAAGCCTATATTACCTGCCAAACTAGAGCTTAGTGGATTTTCTACTGTTGCTCCAGATATAGACATTCTTTCTCGTCTTTCATCTTTTAAATAATATTTGACTAAATCAAACATTGCTAATTTTAAATCTTCTGGAGTGCTAGTATAACCTGCGGTATATACTACTTTTACACTCTTTGGTCCTTTTGCCCAATACTTAGTACCTGTCGCACTTGTGCGAGTAACGCTGTCTGAGTCGCTATTTACAACATATTCATATTTACCACTACTGTCAGAATTTTCTGTAATTAGGGTAACGTATGTATCTGATTGTGATGTACGTTCTTGTATTGAAGTTACTGTTATTAGGGGAGATTCTTCCAAAATAATAGTATCGACTAAGTCATCTTTAATAGTAATGAACTCAGTCTTGGCGCTGCTTGCATAATCAATTATGCTAGAAGCACAATAATTTTTGACTAACTGACTAACATTATCAATAATGCTATTGATTCGAGCATCATTTTTAACGCTTTCTAAACCGTTAAAATCTTTGTATTGTTGTAGTGTTATTAAATCTGCCATAATTATTTAAAAAAAAATATTGAAGGGAGCTCGAGAACTCCCTCCAAATATTCGCATAAGCTATTAACTAGCTTTGTACTGAAGTGCCCAAGTTGAAGTAGAAGCATCGATCATATCGATGAATCCAAGTCTTTGAGAAGCAACAAGTACTCGTCTCTGATTAGCTACTTCGTAGTCAGATTCGATTGTTACACCTCTTAATCTAGGCATTACATAGTTTTTAGTGTAAACTGCACAAGCGTAGAACTTACCTACAGCTGGTGTTGCGAATTCATCACAGACTATGACTTTAGAGCCAAAGACTGATCCAATTTCACCACTTAGCTTAGTTGCCATGTCGCCAACTAGGTTGACATCTTGGAACTCAGCGTCTTGTAGTAAGCTGTAGTATTCTTGAGTGTTAACGATAAACGTAACATCTGCTGGATTCATACCATATTTACCCATGTTCTTTCTAGCTGCTAGAAGGTCTAGAGCTGTTAAAGATTCTGAAGCAAATGCAGTTGCGGATTGAGTTTTGTTAGAACCAGCCATAGTGATTAGTCCTTCGAAAGCTGCTCCACTTGTACCGTAAACGCCATCTGCATGGTTACCCACGAGTAGTGCATTTTCAATACCTCTTGCATGTGCTCTAACAATTGATTCACGAATCAATGGTAGAATTGGCAAGATTGCATCTTCTTCTGTCTCATTTCCTAGATAGGATTGTGAGATGAGTTTTTTGGTTGAAAGAGTTCTTTCAGTTAAGTCGATACCTGACATTGTTGAGTCATAAGTATCACTTCTTTCTTCCAAGTTACCATGTGGGCTTGAGCCAGTAGCTGCTTGGTTAGCTGTAAATTCAGCGTAGCCAGCATCTGGTAGAATTGGAATGATTTGAGTAGCTGAAGTCATTTGGATTTCTCTAAATAACGGAGCTAGTACTAGTTCTAATTGAATATCTCTTTCGATATTAGTTGAAACTGTTTGCTCAAAATCAGCGGAAGAAACTCCAACGCCTGACATGGCGTTAACTTTTTCCATTACATTTTTAGCAAGTTTGGTGTCCCAACCTCTGCCTGTTGCAAGTCCCATTACATAAGCGTCGTCTACGTCGCCCTGAAATGCTTTTTGCCAGTCAGAATTTTGTCTGTCACCAAAGACTCTTTTAGATTCACGAATTGCTTCGATTTCTTCTTTTTTATCTTTAAGTGCGGACTGAAGTTCATTAACTACTTTTTCTAAGTCTTCATGTTTTTCTGAAACACGTTTTTCAACGTCGTTCATAAGCTGTTCAGCTCCTGACATTCCAACTTCGACAATAGTTTTAACTTTTTCTTGCTCGGCTTCTTTTTCAGCGGTTTCAACATCTAGTTGGATTGCTTTCTCTTCTGCATCTGCAAGTTCCTTAGCTTTAGTCTCGGCTTGTTGCATTGCGATTCTAGCAGCAGTTTTATTTGCTACTTCTTCTGCAAAAGCTTTCAAGTCGATGTTAGCTTCGGGAGTTTTAGTGTCATTTGACATATTAGTCTCCTGTTTTGAGGTTTTATCCTCGGCTTGTGGCGCAGAAAAGTTCTGAGCCTCGTTAGTATTAAAGTGCGTTTTCCAATCGTTGTATTCTTCCATACTGTCGAATGACTTTGAAACCGAGAACATAGCTCCCTGGTTACAAGGTACACTGACAACGGATACTTCGAATAGTTCGGCATCTTTGATTGTGTATCCATCAGTTTCTGAGTTATAATCTGCGTCCTTGACTCTGAAACCGACAGAAAAGGCTCCAAGAACACCATCTTTAATAAGATCTTTTATTTCGCCTGAAGATTTAGAGATTTTCGCTCCAAATTCCAGACCATTATCTGTAACTTCCAATGAAGTTGCACGACCAATAGGTTTGTTATAGTCATGATTAAATAAAACGATTGGATTAGTTTTATAGTTCTCTAGTCCGTTCTTTTTTACCCATGCATCATGATTGATAACATCTCCTGCTCGGTCGACTGCATTGGTAGACGCTAATCCTTTAATATCAACGCTACCGTTTTCGTCCTCGCCAAGAGTTTTGAAAGTATTTGTCCAATGAAAAATTTTCTCCATGTGTACCTACCTTATTTCTTAGCTTTTTTGGGAGCTGCCGGTGCTGCTTTCTTAGTTGCAGCTACTTTAGGTGCTTCTTCAACAACTGGTGCTGCTGCTTCTACGCCCATAGCTTTGGCCCATTGGTTTGGAAAGTTAGACTTTATCATTCCTTGCATACGTGTCCAAGACCCAAAAGGTCTCTTCGCTACCATATAACGCATTGGAGCGTTATTTGCTGCTTTATACTCGGAAGGAGTCATCATACCATTCTCAGCAAAATAATCTGCTAATTTGTTAAGTATCGCTTTCTTGTTCGCCATTATCCTGTTCCTCTTCTTTTGGTGGTTGTCCACCTTCTGTGGGGTTCGCTGCTGAACCCGCTATATTGGCTGGAACTCTAAGCTCGTCATGTCCTTCTAAAGGATCTCTGCCGAGTTGTGCTCTAGCTTCGTTTGGTGTCATAATGCCTGTGTTGACTAAAGTTGCGTAGTACGCTGCTTGGTCTCTTAACTCAGGTTGCAATGCTGGAATGTCTGTAACATTTTCAGCAAGTGCAAAACCAAAGTATCTTTCAAAGGCATATGCTATTTTTCTTACTATAGGGAGAACAGTCTCCAAGTAGTAAAGTCTGTGGTTAGGTCTAATATTTGCATTATTCCCACCATCTAGAAGTATAGGTGGAACACCCATTGCTTCTAAAATTATTTTCTCATTCGCAGTGATTGATGTCTGGAAATCCAATTCTTTAAAATTAATGTTTGTTAACGCATCAACCTCAAGTCCACCATCTAGAATAAGTGGGCGTTTACCGCCATTTTTTGGATTGTACCTAGTTGACCAGCTTTGCAGCATTCTTTCTTTTATTCGGTCAGAAAGAGTGTTAGGGCTCTTAAGTACTAATCCTGGAACTGCTCCATTCTTAAAGAAGTTATCTTGAAACTTCCTCATGTTGTCTAGTAAATACATTGTTCTATACGCTGGCTTCAACCTTGGAGTCCCACGATATATTGATTTAAATGAGTTTTCTTTAATATGTATAATTTCTTTCGTAGAATAGTCGACATGACCATCATATGTGAATTTCTCAATGTAAGTACTAGTATCAGAATGAATTGTAACGTTCTGAGCTGGAAGATGATATAAATGTCTTCCATCAAAATATACGAAAATATTACCGTCAATCATTAAATCAATAATAAGATTTCTCTTAAATGTATTGACATCTTGAAACGGGTTCGGTTCTTTATTAAGTAATAAGTCTACACGAGTTTTTCGAATATTTTCTACTACTGGTGCTATACCGTTTACTTTATCGCCAACATCAAACTTGATGTCTGCTGAATCGTCTACTATCATATTTACCGCACGATTAACTACTTCTAGTTCTTCGTATGCGGATCTGTAATTGTCTTTTCTTTCTCGGGTATCAATTGTTAACCCTTCTTCGAGGCCAATGAATGACTGAGCAGGATTTAACTTCTCATCATTATTTCTACCTAAAAATCTGTCATACCATGCCATGTTTTTCTCTCTGTTTCTCCACCCATCTTTTTTGCTTAAGTGCTGTCACTAGTTTAGGTCTCTTGCCATAAATACTGTGAAGCCTTTGATGGTGGGCTTTGCATAGTGTAGCAGCTTCATTGTAAATCTCGTTAGTAAATTCTTCAATAAACTCTTCACGAATTCCCATGATCTCGTCGGCTGATGTTATCGTAATTTTATTACTCTTCAACCACGTATCTAAAAGCTCAGTCATTCCGTAGAAGTGGTGAAAGTCTAAATTTTCTGTTTCACCGCAGATAAAGCACTGGGTGTCTTTCTTATATTTAGATTTCGCTTTGTCTCGTACGTACTTGACTAAATCTCTTTTTAAATCCATAAATTCCTATTTATATAAAATTATACCAAAAATTCACCTTCATGTCAACATTTATTTTTAGGCAGGTCAAAACTAAAACGTACTTGCAGATGTCTCAAATGTATACAGCGCATATCTCAGTGCATCTGACATATGACTTGCCATATTATGTTTTGGCTTTTCTTTCAGTAAGTTGGGATTTGGATCCCATTGGTATTGATCTACACATGACAATGCTTGTGAACATCTTTGATCTATTATCAATCTATCATTATCTATGATACCGGCCGCATGCCCAATTCCGTCTAGAACAGATTTTTTAGCATTAATAGTAGATATATCATAATTCTGCGCAAAATCAAATCTAGTTTGTTGTGCTGCTGAATCGATATAAATGTAATCAATACTATGTTTCTCTATCATTCCGCGAATTTCTATGGCATGTTGTTCTGTGGTTCTTTCAGCGTCCATGTACTCATCTATAAGATAAAATTTTTGCTGATCCCAGTCATAGGCTATAACGCACAATGCTGTTGGATCTTTATATCCAACATCTAATCCCGCGAATACGTCCATATTCCTAGTATCTAGCTGACTTAAGTCTGCAACACACTCTTCAAAATTAAAATTCCATACTTGTCCTTCATATGTGTTGAAATCTGCCATATATTCTTGGGCAAACTCTGCTGAGGACATAGCTTTTTTTGCTTCTTTGATATCATCTTCGCTGAAGCGTGGGTTCTCATGGTAAGTTGCACGAATGGAAGCCCAATCATGGAACTCGTCACTGAACCCTCTGTGATAAAAGTCAGCAAACCAATTATTTCTACCCCTAGGAGTAGATATAAATACTGCTTTACTATTATCTTTATCTAATGTGGGACGAAGAGCCACATTAAACGCATCTTTACCGTCAGCTAATGCTGCTTCGTCAAAAATTATTAAATCATACGATCTACCAACTGCGGAATCCACCTGATTCACAGAACCCATTCTTATAGTTGAACCATTAGATAGTTCAATTACTTTATCCTTTGCATTATCTTTTGTAACCTCTAAGTCAAAGTGTTTGATTAATTGTCTTTGTAAATCAAATGATATTTGAGATAGAGAGTAGTTAGGTGACATTATTAATATGTTCGAGCCCGGCACGAGTGAAACAAGCTGTCCGATGACATTTGCTATATATGTCTTACCTTGCCGTCTAGAGATAGCGGCGCATACAAATCTATATTTTGGGTTATTTACAGCATTAATTAATGCTCGTTGGGAACTATTAGGAGTAATCCCTAATAGGTCAAGGTATGAGTCTATAGGTAATTTTATGAATCTATCCGCTGTAGGGAAATCCATAAAGTCATCACTTAAAATATCTTTTCTACTAATATCTAACATTAGTGTAAGACTGGTTTAAATGTTTTACCTAATCGAGTAACTTGATCAAGTACTCCTTCTTCATGAGCAACATGCAAAAGGTATAAGTACCCCATGCATATTTCGCTCATTATCTGATCTTCATCAGATATGTATCGGTCAGCTGCTGCCTTTTTATTTAGCAAAGAGAGAGTACTGCTACATGTAATAGCAACTCCTTCCAACCATGCTTCTTTATCTACCATTATTGATAAACGATACCGAGTCCTAGTACTTCTGCGTGCGCAGCAAATACTTGGTCAGTCTTGTTTTTTCTAATGAAAGTGACTTCTCCTGGAGCTAGTGTAAAAGATCCGAGTGTAGTATCTGCTGCATTTGCAACAGTTATTAATCTCATAGTAGATCCTGTATTCACTAGTCTAACTTCATTTGAGCCGTTAAATGTAGAAGCTGCACCTACGTTAGTACCGCACGCCGCTTCAACGTTAATTATCTTGAAAGACATTTATTTCTCCTTTTTCTTAGCTTTTTGCTCTGCCGCTAACATAGCATCTTTGATATCAACTTTACCATCTAGGTTTTTGTCTTTACCGTTTATCATGTTCCACAGTTTCTTAGCTCTTTGTTTAAATTTTTTTACCATTTTACTTTGTTTGCCCAATAAGCTGCTGACATTTTGCCTTTAGCTATATTTTTGGCGTGACGAGCTTTGAATGAGGCTCTTCTTTTTCTTTGTGCCGTTGATTTTGGAGATTTTCCTGCTCCTGACACACCCTGTTGCCCGAAACGAATTGTTTTAATTCGTTTTCCTGCTTTTGCCACAACTACATGTGACTTTGTTCGGTGATTGGGTGTGCGCTTTGGTTTGTTATAACCAGACACACCCACTCTTTTTAATCTTGAATCTTTTTTCCGAGTAGTCCTAGTTCTTTTTACGGCCACGTCTAGCTCTCCTTATTCTCTTAGCAGCAAATGTCTTTACATTTGTAGGCTTTCCACCTACACCCTGCTTCTTAGATCGTTTTCGACTAACCGCCGATTTAATCTGACTTTTTGTCATGCGGCTTGCTTTCGATGCAGGTACACATTTAGGGTATTTTCCCTTGCCTGCTTTAGGTCTACCACACTTTTGATATCCCCCACCTTTCTTCGGTCTAGAGATATCCACCCAGTTCTGTTTGAACCATTTTTTTAAACCTGTACTAGCCACGTCTGTACTTTCCTCCTGCTTTCTTATACGTTCTTACAAGATAAGCATTAGCATACGCGCTAGGGTAAACTGCAAACTTTCTTTTTGTTGCAGCTTTTACCCTTGCATATAGTTTTTTATTAGTAGGTACATTACGCTTTTTAGCAGTAGTTTTTCTTCTACTTCTTCTTCTTGCTACCACGTTTTTTACTCCTCTTCTTGCCCTTTTTGGGCTTACAAGCATAGTGCATTACTTTTTCTTTCTTTTACGAAGTGCTGCTTGCAGAGCTTTAGGCAGTTTTTTCTGAGCTGCAGTTAAGCCACCCATTGCCTTTTTCTTTTTACCACCTTTTTTCTTCTTAGGACGACCTCTAGTCTTCCCGTACGTTCCTTTACCACTTGGCATATTACTCTCCTTTCCAACAAGTCCAAGCACCATATGCTAGACCCGCCACTGCTAATACTTTAGCTAGACCACCTGTAAACAACACAAGACCACACACTACTATTAGTACTGCTCCGTCCCAGCTTGTTCTTTCTGATACTCTGTTTTTTAACCAATCCATCTATCTCTCCCATTTGCCTTTTGGACATGATGCCCTTTTCAGCCTTGCTTTAAGTGGCATAAAGCATTTACATGCTTTGCACACCTTAAACTTAGTATACTGATCACAAGTGTTGCAGACTTTAATTCTGTTTTTGTGCATCAGTAGGTGAAGTAATCTCTTTATAGTAGACTACCACATCTTTTAATTCTGTAATGTATCGTTTTAACTCTTTCATATTAACAGACATAACTTCATAGTCAGGCACTGTCATAGCTAGGAAAAGCACTTCGCCTTCCTGTTCTTTAATTCTTTCTAATTGATTTTCCCAGTTATCTGGAGTAACTACTATCCATTGTGGGACACCAAGATTAATTTCTCTAGGCATAACTGGTTGAACAAAAGTTCTGTCAAGTGGTTTTGCTGTTATTTCTACCTGTTTAGTTTTTGGTAGAAGACTGCAACTGGAGGCCATCATCAAGATCGTCAACGGTAGCGCTAAGTTTCTCAATGTCCTCAAATGCGTGTAATGTGCCATTATTTATTTTCCTCTCCATTTCAACTGGATTTTCTAGTATTTTTGCTGATAGTTTGTAATTTTTTATGAAATCACTATATCTATTTAATTCTCTTTGTGCCGCTTGGCTCTTCTTTGTTTGTTCTTGCAACTGGGTAGTCTGAAGCGTAAAGTCATTTTGTAAACTTTCTATTGCGGCTTCCTGTGTTGCAATAGCACCTTCTAGTGCCATATTGTTTGCTGCGAGTATTTGATTCTCACTATAAAAATAATAAGTAGCTATACCAAGTATTAGTATTATTCCTATAAATAATTGATTCATAATTCTTCTATCCTATAATTGAGTCCGTCTGCTCCGCTGATTTCTACAAGATCTCCTTCATGAGTTTTAAACTTTAAAAGTTTCGGATTTTTCTTGTAGAACTTTTTAACTATGTATTCTTGGTCATCTTGGTCACCCCAAGTATCATTGTAACTAACTTTGAGTGTATATCTTGGAAATATCTTTGATATAAACCAAAGCCAATACTTTTTAGCTGTCTCCATTGCCACTCAGTTTTTTAAGTCCTGCTTCTGCATCTGCTCGTGAATGGTATCCACACTCACTGCCTTTCCATTTGAAAAGCCATAGTCCGCCTTTCTCGAATATATGACCGTCATCGTAGGATTCTGGTGCTTCCATTTTTGTTTCTTGTGGTGCTTCCATTTTATTACTTGTTCCTTTTATATCTTTTGTTTGATATTCGTTTTCCATTATTCAGGTCCTCCGTTGTGTAACCTTTTTGCTTTTTTCTCTTCCCAATTTTCTACTGCTTTCTTTATACCTGATTCGGCTAAAACTGAGCAGTGTAGTTTGATTGCAGGAAGTTCAAGGGCAGTTGCTATGTCCTTGTCTTTAATTTGTTTTGCTTCTGTTGTTGTTTTTCCTTTTAACATTTCTACAAATAATGTAGAGGAAGCGATTGCTGAACCGCAACCGTAAGTCTTAAACTTAACATCTAGTATTCTATCGTTTTCGTCTAATTTTAGGTCGAGTTTCATGACGTCGCCACAGGCTGGTGCTCCCACCATACCTGTCGCAACATTTGGATCAGCAGGATCAAACCTACCGACCGCGTGTGCTTCGGGATTCTTCAAAACCTCTTCGAATCTTTGAATAACCTTCTGCGAATATGCCATTATAAGTTATAGTTTAAAGTTAATGAGACACTGTCAGCGAACTGACCGTCTTTTGCACCTTCCATAATCATAAGTCCAAGATCAATCTTGTCCCAAGATTTAGAAAGATTTAATCCTTTCCAATTACTATCATCAAAGAATCTTCCATACACAAACTGAACATCAACAACTTTAACAAACGGAACATTAAGTCCTGCTTGCATATAGTCCTTGTCTGAATTGTCTGTATCTACGGAATATCCAAAATCTAGTAGCGGGCTTTTGATTTTAATAAATGCTTCTTCTACCATTTCAATGTCGTTATCGTCCCATCGGAATTGCATAACACCAACGCTCATAGATAATTTGTCTGACACCTGAAAGTTATAACCACCATATAGATCATATTCAAAGGATGCTGAATCGTTACCGAAGTCCACTTCTGAACCCCATACGCCAACGAAAAAGCCTTCATAGTCTAAATCTACACCAGCTTGGAATGCACCTCCGCCTTGTGTCTGAGTTTGACCTCTCCACATGTAATCAGATGTATATCCAACAAATCCGTCCATGCCTGCAAACGCTGGCATAACAGAAAATGCTAGTAATAAAGTTAATAGTTTTTTCATAAGTTTTTCCTTTTTAGAGCATACCGAGATGAGCTGCAATTAGCCCACAAGCCGCAATGAGTCCTGCTCCTGCTGCACTAATTAGTATAGTTTCTAAACGAGTTATTGAGTCACCAACATCATCGAATCGTCTAGCTGATCGCTTCTCTATTCCTTCTAATTGATTGAATACAGTTTTCCAGCGTTCAGCACAGATCGCTTCATGAGTTGTAAGTCTGCCGTCTATCTCCATAATATTATCGTGGTCTTTGTCTGCCCCGCTCATGTAAGTTGCCCTATTTGCTTTGAATTAAAATTCTACAAAATTAATTATACCAAAATTCAAGCCTCATGTCAAGAATTATTTTTTACTTGGTTATTGTATATATCTTTACGGGCTCAGATTTTCCCTTTACCGTTACTTCATCGAGAAACTTATAGTCATAACCGTCTACCATACTATATTCTGATATAATAAGGTCGGTGCTATATTCTTTACAAGAACTCTCTAGCCTAGCAGCGAGGTTAACAGCATCCCCGAGAACGCTATAATCGAACCGATTATTACTCCCCATATTACCAACAACGCAAAGTCCGCTATTAAGTCCGCATCCAGTTCTAATTTCTGGGATTCCTTCTTCTTTGAATATTTCATTCAACTCTCCTAAAGCTACTCTCATTTCAAGAGCTGCCTCTGTTGCTTTACGTTCTTGTTCCTCTATATCTAGTGGAGCATTCCAGAAAGCCATTATGCAGTCCCCCATATATTTATCTATGGTGCCGCCGTGTTTCATAATTATATCAGTTTGATTCGTTAAAAAACGATTAACAATTTCTACAAGTTTTTGTGGATCTTTTTGGTATTTTTCAGAAATTGGAGTAAATCCCCGAATATCAGAAAATAAAAATGTCATACGTTTTGTCTCCCCACCCAATCTCAGCAAACTTGGGTCTTTTTGTAATTTTTTAACTAAGTCTGGGGATACATACGTCCCAAATTGTTTCTTAATTTGTCTACGCATCATAAATTGAGTCACAAAACTCCTGAACGTTGCGATTGTCCAGAAAAAGAACGCGATAAAAATTGTTCCTGTGACGTCAAGTAAGTACCCTTGTCCAAAGTAGTACCAGGATGCATAACATAACCCACCAATTGCTGATAAAAATATTGGAAGTGATAGAAAAACGTTTGTTGCTGTTAAAAATAGTATTAAAATTATGGTAAAAGCAGCAATTAACTCAGCAGCTGGTGCCCAAACAGGCTCTGAAGGTGCATTGCCGTTTACTAATCCATGAAGTAGGTTAGCTTGTACCTCATGAGCAAACTTTGGTCCAACTGGAGTTGGTACAGGGTTTGCAACTCCCTCTGCTGTTACTCCAAATATTACGAAAGTGGCTCCTTCAAGGGGGCTTTTTAAATATTCTGCTGCAGATTGTCTATAAAACTTTGTATTCCATGTTGTCCACACTCTTGCATTTGCATCTGTACTTATTACAGGGTAGCTAGGAATACGTATAGCTTCTACTCCTGTTTCTTTTGTGATAATTTGATAGCTTGGGTCACCTGTTCCAACTCTTAACATCTCAAGTGCAAAAGTTGGGTATAAATTATCTTGAACGTTTACTACGAGAGGCACTCTTCTTACGAGTCCGTCTACTTCTGGTGCTGTTGTTATTAGTCCTATTCCTTCTGACACTTCTGCTAGGATGGGTAGTTGTCGTAAAATTCCTGGATACTCGAATAGCCATGGTGTTGGGTCCTCTCCTAATGCGGCAGTACCTACATGAGGTCCTCCTTCTGTGGCTTGGGTTGAAGCCGTAAATGCTAGTACAGTTGCTACATCTTCTAAATCACTTCTGAGTGAATAATCCTCTTCTCCACCTCTCAAATCAGGGTCTGGCATCAATACTGTGATTCCTGGTATCGCATCAGTGCGAGATATCATGTCTCCATAGTAGCCTCTGGGTATTGGGTAGCCTCCTACTCCTTTTACAAACTCTTCGTCAATATCTACAAGTATTATCATTTCATCTTGAACCACAGGTTTGGTTGACATTAGCCAATCAAAAGTTTTAAGTTCAAGTACTTGCAAAGGGTATGGATTCCATACTAGTAAAGCTAGTAGTCCTATTGCAGATAGTAGTCTTGTTTTCATATTTTTATTTTAAAACTGAGTCCGTTACTACTATTTTCTGATACGATAAATGCTGATACTA
>Ga0209337_1002222_pt1 | contig 14243 bp, 7 predicted proteins | sample LinPmetageLP53_FD_184044 | JGI IMG/M metagenome (GOLD analysis project Ga0209337, IMG submission 184044) | Marine viral communities from the Pacific Ocean - LP-53 (SPAdes) (version 2) | ecosystem: Environmental > Aquatic > Marine > Oceanic | place: Pacific Ocean | collected 2010-02-08
TCTATTAAATTGTAATATTTCAGGAAGTTTTGAATCAATATTGTTATATGCCCATGGGTTATATTTATATGCGTTTTTTGTTATATCATCCATATACTTAGGAGCTTGTTTTATAATTTGTTTAACAAGTCCACCTAATTGTTTTTCTGGTACTTTTTTTTGTTTAACATATCTAGAACTTCCAGGACTTTCTGGTACATAATTTACCCTATCATATATATTAAATGGTTTACCTAGACCCATAGATAAATCACCTACATTATCACCTATAAACTTAGCCAAAGGATTACTGCTATTTGACATTTGAGAAAGAGGATTTAAATCCCATTTATCATAAGCAGATAAATAAATACTACCATCATCATTTCTACCTATACCTTTTGTATATGTCCCAACAACCATATCTTCTTCTTGTTGTCCACTATATTTCTTTTCAAGTTCTTTCCAATCAAAATCACTTCCATTATAAGATAAACTCTCAGGAAACGCATTATCTCCATATACTTCTTTTCTTTGTGCAGGTGGTATTGAATAATAAACATCTTCTGGTGTATCACCAATTGAAGGTCTATAATCACTTATATTTAATTTATTATTTGGATTAACAGCATTTTGTTGTTGTTGTAAATACAATCTGAATGCGTTTTGTTCTAATGTTGTTGTGTCAGCCCTATCAGCATCTGCATCTTCATTTATCATTCTTCTATCATCTTGAACTACTTCTGCGTTTGTGCCAGCATTATATATATCTGTTAAAGCATTTTTTATAGCAAATAAATAACCTTCACCACCTAGATCATCTCCATATTTGTCAATTCCTTTTACATCTCTTTGAAAGTTATTATAACCTATTCCTGTTCTATAATTATTTGCAAGATTTGTTTTAAATTGATCTAACTTTTTCTTAATTCCAAATTGAGCTTGTGGTATTTCCATAACCATGTCTCCAGGAAATTGGTATTCATTCTCAGGGAACATCATTTGTGAATTACCTAAGTTATCTGTACCTATAATAGGAAAGTCTACATCTTTCATGCTTATATCCCCTGACGGAATAAAATTAACTGGATTGGTTTTATCAACACTATCACGTCTATATCCATCTACAGATATATATTGTGTAATATCTTGTAAGAATTCATTTGGTCCTCCCGGCAGTCCTATGCTTTTTTTATTTCCCATTTTATCTCATTGATAATTGTAACTTAGTATTGTATAATTTTAGTAACATTTTTCTATTTCCTGATACATTACGTCTTAAAATAACTTGATTAGAATAATGTCTAAACTTCTTACGTTGTGTAGGAGACTTATCATAATTCAAATTTACTGTATTTAAAGGTCTTACATAACCATTACAATCAGTATTAAATATTGATTGTTCTGTATGATATCCTGATGAATTTGCAAACTCCCCTCTATCATTTGTAATATCCCAAAACTGATTAAATCTAAATTTATGTTCTACTTTAGAAACTAATATGTCTATGTTGTTTAAACCAACAATTGGATAATTTAAATTACCCCAAGGATTATTAAATGGTTGTGGTGTTAATACCAATAAACCAGATACCTGATCATTGTTATATACAATAGCAGAATCAAAATTAAAATCTAAATCTTCCCATTTGTCTCCACCACACATGTTATATTGAGGATCCCCTTTATACACATAAGTTTCTAGTTGATATTCAAAACTTCTTATAGTATTTACTGTTTGACCAGTATTTGATATTAAATCTATTTCCCAAGGATAATCTTTTGTATAGTAATTTACAAAACTATCACATCTTACATTATGTCTCCAAAATCCACCTGTATCATAATTAGCTGGTATACTATCATAAAAGAAATAATTACATTGTCTATTATATATATATGCAGGATTACCAACTTGATAAATTAATGGTGCTGTATCAGGACATGTACCTAATGTAGTTGTAACAGTTCCTGGTATTGTAGCAGGAGGACATTCACATGTTACCTTTCTACATATAGGAGGAGTTATATTATCACATGTACCAGTTGATGCAGTATAAGTTGAAGTAACTGGATCTAAAAACACTTTAGTGTATCCTGCTTGACAATCACATTGAAACGCTGTACCACATACATTTCCTGCTACTGCATCAGCTACAGTATCAAAGGTAGATGGATCTGATGCATCAATACCATATTGATATGGATCAGGATTTACATTTGATCCATTTGTTACTGGTCCACTTGTACAAGAAATATTATTTAATACCAGTGGGCTTGTAGGTGAGGAAGTATTGCCTCCACAAAATAAAGCATAAACAAATTGATTTGGGTTAACTCCGGTTGCACTAGGGCTAACAGCACTTGCTTGATATGGTCCGCCTATAAATCCTGGATTCCATGTTGTATCCGTAATTAAAATAATTATTTGTCTAAAGTTTGGATCAGCTGACCTATCTCCTAGTTGTGAATTTACTTTATCATTTATTAAAGTTTGACCACCTGCTAATCCATCTGGTACATCAGTATTTCCACAGTAATAGTTAGCATTAAAAAAGTTCTGAACTTCAGTATTTGTAACAGTATTACTCATTGTATAACTACCTCCGCTACCATCATCTATAGGCATAGGAATAGTAGGTTGAGGACCTCCTTGATTTGGAGGATTATTAGGTCCTCCTGACCAAGAAGTAAAACCAACTTGTAGCTGATTATTAGACATAAAACTCACTATAGATGAATTAGTTAAAAATGATGTTAACCAAGTTAGTTGAGCGTTTCTAATTGCATTACCAGGAGATAAAGGAGCACAGGTACTACCTGATGTATCCATGGCAATTACAACATCAAGTAAACAAGAGACTGGTCCACCTGATATAACTGATGCAATGTCATCTACTGTTATTGTAGCATCTATAGTTTCATTAACTCCTATCTCACATAAACCAGTAACCGGATCAAAATTATATCCTGGAGGACATTGAGGTATAGTACCAGTTATTGTCTTAGTAGTAAAGAAATGATTTATACTTGGTAAAGCTAGTTCAGGATGCCAATCATGAAAAGAAATCCATGCTTTTGATTTTGGATCATAAGATATAGTCCATGAACAATCATCAAAATAAATTGGGTCACCTATTTCTACATCAAACCTCACTTCTGTCCCGGTTTTACTAACAACATTTATATTTATAGGTTTATAATTAGTATCTGTAAATGTTGCACCAGATATATATTCTGATTTAAGTTGGTAATCTTTTTTCATAAAGTAGACTATATCATCTACTGAGTCATACATTACTTGACAGCCAACCCCACTTACTGGATTATCACTCCATACTGAATCTTCTGCTGAAGGAAATTGTTTTACAAACATAGATGGTAAGTATTTAGCAAACCACCATTTCATTCCTTGATTAGATATAGGATCTAATCCCTTACCACCATATTGAAATATTTTCCCTTGTGCTTGAGATATAAAAAATAAACCTGCTGGTGTATTGATAACACCTCTTAAACTTTCACATGAACCATATTCATTTGATATATCTGCATTAGCTACATTCTGAAATGGCTGACTAAATAATCCTCCATCCCCTATAGTTAATTTTGTATCTAGTTGTGTTTTAAGTGTGTCTAGACCTTGAAACATTTGTGGTGATAAATATGGAAAAAATATTAATGCTCCACTTTTATTTATAGGTTTTATAACACTTACTGCATTTTTAAAATCTTTATAATTCAGCGGTAAAAATACTCTCCAAAAATCTTTTTTAGATTCCTCTTGTGCCTGTAAAGAATATATTAATCTTTTAGGATAACTAACAAAACAATTTGCTGCAACTTGGGGATCATAGTCTCTTGGTTGCATGAGACCAAATGAACTTAATTGTGTAGGAAACTTAATAGGACTTAATGAATCATCATACTTATAAAAATTATCTGCTTTAATTCCATCAGCATGAAATAAAGTATTAACATCATTGTATTGATATATGTCATAAAACCTTTTACTTGGCATATCCTCATAATCTCTATATGCTAAATTTATTTCTGACTCTACAAAAAATTCATTTATACCATTAACATGAGTATACATATAAGCAAACTGCATATTATATCCTGGATTTAATTCATTTTTTCCACCAAATAAACCCTTCAACAATAAACTTGTAGGTTGACATGTATTTGTACCTCTATCTAAATAATATGAATCAGTAGGTAAAGCATCTTCCCATGAACCTGGGTTAAAACCTAATGTAGCTATTTCTGCTGCCATACCTGAAATATCATATCTAGTAGAGTCTATCCAAAATCTTGGAAAAGGAACGTTTACATATAAACTATAATCATATGCAAATTCATTAGGTTGGCCTTTTAAGAAATTTGTAAATATTGGCATAATACATTTTTCACTATATCTATTGAGAAAAACATCACCAGAAAAAATTGGTCTAGTTGAATATTTAAATTCGTCAGGTCTTAATGGATCAAGAAGTTCTACACAACCTCTCATTTGTATTTGTTTAATACCATCAAGCTGACCATATTGATTATCCATATTAAACTTTAAAGCACCATATTTTGCTGCTATAAGTTTTATAAAAGATTTACCATAATTTTTTAAATGGGTATTACCAGAATCTTGTACTGCACCACTACTAGTAACTGAACCTCCTAATGAAAATCTTGAATTATCTTCAGGAGTTCCTGCACGTAGAGGCAAAGACTTTTCAGTAGATATTGCTACGGTAGTTGGTCTAAATAAATTATTAATTTTATATTTTGTTCCATCAAATGTTTGAAATGATGAACCTATATAATTAGAATCAAGGTTTCTAGTTCTGAAAACAATATCAATTGGGCTTGGTCTAAATCTATTATAAAAACCATTTGAATTATATTTTAGTACAAAATCTGTTGCGGTAACAAGATTATACATTAAATCAATAATTTCATTACCACCTAATGTAATATTTTTTTGTGCTAAAGTTATTCCTGTAATAGTTCTTAATATAACAGGCATAGCACCTTCAGGTTTATCATATACTACACCTTCGTCATAACCACCACCCTTAACACCAGGTGATACCGTTTTTGCAAAATTTGTTCCAGCTGCAAGATTTAATACTGTATTTGAAGCTAACCCACCACTATATAAATCACCTACATCAGCTGCACCATTTAATAAATTATCTACAACAAGACCCCATATTGCATTTGTAACACCATAAAGCCCTATCCCACCTATATTTTCAGGTACTTTACCTGCTGAAATTATTGGGGGTACAACTCCTACAAATGCTGCATTACCACTTGAGTTATCACCTTGTACAGCTTTATTTGTTCTATTTGTAGTTCCTTGTACTGCATTTAATGCATAACCAACACCTATAATTGCTGCTAACGTAGCTGCTTTAGGTCTTAGTAATTTGAACTGTGGATGATCTTCAGAAGGTATAAATGTACCTGTAGATCTTCCCCATATGTCACCATACATTCTTGTTTCATAAGCATTTAAAAATGGTTTAGTAAACATAAGGTCTGGTGAATGAAAAGTAAAGACATCATCAGTATGACCTTTAAGAGGTTTATAATCTTGTATACTTTCTGTGAAACTATCACTACACCCACTTGTTCTGTTATCATTACCTGCATCTTCTCCATCATGAAAATATATATCATCTTGTAGTGAGTTGTATGGATAGTTAGGATATAAACCTTGTGTATTACTTGTATTTAATATATTTTGTCCATCGGGTATATTATATTTACGCATGTTTTTAAACATACCCTTAGCTAAAATAGATCTTGCACCTTGTCTAGATCCTCTTAGTATTTCATATCCTACAACATTAGGTATGAATGTACCATCATTAAATCTTGGTTTACTTATATTAGTAAATTCTACCCCTAGTACATTAATAAGTTCAGAATTTAATGTGCTTATTTGTAAAGCAGAAGTTGTAGTTTCATCAGGCATTTTATGATGTCTAATAAACTCACCACATAAATCTGCTCCAGGGTTTCCTTCATTTGACCAAGTATGTTCACTTGCATTCCAAATATCTGGTCTATTGCTAGGATATTTTTCTGTTGATTCCCAATAAGCCATTTCTCCTCTAGCAACAATAACTGATCCATCTGGTTGTATTTCTGCTGGTACTGTTCCACCTGTAGCTGTGTTGTATACTTTAAATAACATATCACCATCATCACTTAATACATTATCACCATATAAAACTTCTCTTTCTAATTCACCTGTAAGTGAATATGTATCTTGTGCTCTACCTGGTATATGATATGAAGATGATCTTTCTCCTGTATTATATATCCATCTTATAAAAAATGCATATTGCTCATCCCTCATAAACCCAAGTTTATTACCTGCCTTTGCATAGTAATTTGCATTTACTTGATTAACTACCCAGTTAGTACGTATGTTATTTGCTAATGGTTGATAGTTAAAATCAAATTGTTCAGTTGGTCCTTGTCTAATTAACCAATCATTAACAACAAACATTGACTCAGATTTTTCATAAGCAGGGCTCATCATTGGTATTAATTTAAGATCTTCAGAAATCAATCCCTCATCTATATAATCTATATTTATAGAATTTTGTTCAGTACTATATAACCCAATAATTTTAGCAGATGTCTGCCCTTGGTTTCTTCTTAATATAACTAACTGATAAAAAAAGTAATCTTGATCTAAATTAGTTATAGTTAAATCTAAAGAAGAATTAGATCCTACATGACTCCATAAAGTTTGCATATTGGATATACCTATGTAATCAGTTACACGTTGTTCATTTTCTGTATATGCAATAAAAGCTTGGTATGTACCATTTAATAACATACCTCCATCTGTAGCTTTAGTCAATTCAATACATGGGGTATCAACTAAAGGTGCTAATCTAATTTTTTCACAATCTAATGATCTTGGCTCTACATCAGAATATACTATACAAGGATCACCAGGTGCAGAACTTACATACTGTAAGTATGGTATATTATCTATATTTAATGTTCTTGATGGATTATTACCATCATCCCAATATACTTGCCATGTACAATCAAAGTTTTCTTTTGATGCACCAGTAATTAAATGTTTTTTTGAAAAGTTAAGACAAGTACTATTTACTAATGTAGTATATTTACATTCACTATCATCAAATTTCCCTATCTCAGAAGTAACATCATCTGTTGAGTAAACTATCCATTCATCTCCATATCTGTGTATAGCACCAATTATTGTGTATGGTATTACACCACATTGTAAATTTGCTGGCTCATTACCTATAACTCCTAAATCACCATCTTCAGAATTGTTTGCAACATTACGTGCATGCCACCAAGCTTGATTGTTTTCAAGTGAAGGGGTAATATCTTTATTCATCCCTTTTATAAAGGAGTTAGTATTTACAGATGAAGTACCCTTTTGAGGAATCTTTGATCTTTTACCAGAAGCAGCTGAACGTTTTTTTGCCATAATCTTTTAACTCTTTATTTAACTGAACTAGTAGTTGTTGTAGCACAGGCTGCTGCAGTAGCTGCTGCACTAGCAGTTGGTGTTCTTGGCCCTGATACAACTCTTGGTTGTATTGGTGCATAACTTAAAAACATATTATAATAGTTGTGATATTGTGCTCTTCTGTTTACTTCCCACATTTTTCTCATCTCTGAAAAATTTGGTGTATTGACAAAACCTAACGCATTATTTCTTGCTCCACGTAATCTTGATTCTACTAGTTGCAATTGCTGAGAAACATTCTCACCATTCCAAACCATGTTTTCAAGTATTCTTTGTTTAATTGCATATTCATAATATTCATTACAGTATGGTTGATCTAACACTAATAACTCACCTAAAGAATTTTCCATTGCTCCTTGATAACTTAAATATACTTTTCCTGTTTTAAATGTAGTTAATAAAAACCCATCTTTTAATTCAGCAATATCTAATGCTTGAGCTCCTAAGCTTGGACAAAAACATACATTATCATTAACTCCACTAATTCTTAATTCAGTCCAATCAGTGAAAGTTCTAAAATTACTTGGACCAACTCTTTGTATAAGTTGATAACTATTTTCATCATCACATGTTTTAATTACACAAACATCTTTACACGTATCATCTTTACTACAAGGTGACATTTCACCTGGAGCAGGAACATAAGGTACATCATTAAATGTTTCTACATGTGTACCTGATGGCATAGTATTATTAATAGTATAGGAACCACATCTAAATGCATAATTTAAATATTGGAAATCCATTGGCATTTGCCCTCTACCATGTTCTATATCTATTACAACTTCTTTTGTTCTATGTATTTTTAGACCTAGATCATAGTTAACCCTAGTAGCTACTTTTATAAGTTGAGCTGGCTCAATCAAACCTTCTAATGCATAATTAGAAAAGTCAACAGAAACATCTTCCATTAACTGATTGAACGTTCTATATTTTTGTGATACTCCCATTATTGTCTATTTAAGTTACGTTTATTATCAGAATCTTCTGATGGTACTTTTAATGTATTCATCATGGTTCCTACCACTTGTGTTTCTATTTCAGCAAATAATGCTTCTGGAATATAAATTTCTTGTTCATATCTAGGAGTACAATTATTAGTTTCATCACAATCCCAAGCAGTAATATCTGAATCAAAAACTCCTTCTACTTTTAAAGCATCCCATGATATATTTGGACAATAAATGTATCCATCTAACCACCAAAAATATAATGTACTATTATATTTAAAAGAAGTAGTTTTAGTCATTGATGTATATGTCCCTGGTTGTGTTGCTTGTAATTCTTGAGATCCATCAATAGAACTAATAGTACGGATTAGTGGTCCCCAATATCCTTCAAACATAGAAGGTAATTTTTTCTTAGTTCTTTTTATAGTACATCCACTTTGTATTCCTGCACAATGTGCTTCTATTTTATCTACCTCAATAAGTTCTACGTATGGTAATGTTTTCCAGACTGAATTAAACTTTAGTAATTTATTTGCATAGTCTTGTCTTCTCATTAAAAACTGTGCGTATTTTTCTATAAGGCTATATATGTATCTATCAGTAACAAAGGCATCTTGAACTTCTGCTTTTACCTGACCTCTGACTCTAGATATTGTTTCTCCTATTGTTGCCATGTTGTTTATTTTTCAAATTCATTATAATAATTCAATGCTTTGTTGGTTTCTTCTAAGTTTTCATCATATAAATAAGCCACTTTATATTTGTTTTTCATAACTACATATTTTGTCCAGCCTTTAGGATATTCTTTTGCTACTGTTCTTTTAAAATCTCTACAAGCTATAAAGTGCCAAAGCTCTCTATTTTTAAATCTATACTTGGTTGACCAGTTTGTATAAAATATTTTTCCTATATTTCCATCTGTCTCCCAATTTTTATTTTGTAAAACTTTACCATATTCTTTAGATAGAGCATAATCAGTATTTACTGTCTTAGAAGCTTTACATGTTCCTATAAATAAAAAACCTAATGAATCAGGTAATTCTACACCACCCCTGTTATTTACAACTGCGTTCCAAAGTTTTTCATTATATAGTTTTATTATCTTTTTTAATTTTACATTATCTATGTCAGAGTATAAAGGTTTTTTATCTTTAAACTCTTTAATTGTTTTTGCATTTAATAAGCCAAGTCTTTTTTCTCTATACCTAGGAGCATTTAAATCAGGTTTTTTAAAATTGTTGATCATATAGTTATATTTATAATTTACAAAAAAAACCCCACTTTATGAAATTAAAAGTAAGGTCTTTACAATGCTTGATAAGTTAATTCACATATATTACCCATTGTAGGGTGTTGTATTTCTAGTTTACCTGATCTTCTGTTACCAACATATTTATTACTGTAATGATAATAATCTGCCTTTCCTAAACTAGGTAAGGTTTTTTCAACAAAACCAGCTGTCTCATTAGAAGTCATATATTCTACTTTTCTGTCTGTATGTATATGTCCTTTAAATAAAGTTCTGTTAGTTGTATTACCCCACTCTTTAGGATATTCTGTAGCAAATATTAAAGGGTTGTTTTTACTGCGTTTATCACCATGTTCAAATGCATTAAAGTTATTATGCCACACATGAACTTTTCTTTCTTCATATTTTATATCCCAAGTTATTTCTTTTGACTCAATAGACTTAGATAATGCATGTACTAAATGATATGAAGATAATCTATCATGATTACCAGGAACATAAACTATAACTAAATTTTTACAATATGACTTAATAAAATTAATTGCCCAATGCATAGCATCAAATGCTTGCACGTAAGCCTCTGTAGCACTCATGCAGTTGTCTAAAGCAGTTCCACTAGTAGTACTACCCTCAAAGGTATCCATGTTGATTAAATCACCTCCTACAACAAAATACATTGTTTCTATGTAATGTACTGGTACAGCTCTTTGTATAAGATTTTTAATAGTATCTTCAAAATCCTTGTCAATAGTATTGTTACCTTCTTTACCAAAATGTATATCTTGTAAAGACATCACTCCACATAAAGGGTCTTTACTTTTTATTCCATCTAAATTAACTTTAGGTATTTTATATGTTTTAGGTTTCCAATTAGCAAGTAACTCTTCAAATAATTGATTTTCTGGATTTTTAATTTGTGACACTAAAGCAGAAACCCTCCAATGATCACCCATTTGTTTATTCCAATATTGTGATAACTTCCATTTGTTGGTGTCTATCTTTAGTAATTTAATTATTTCTTCAGATGATTTAGGTTCATGATCAAATGTGCCAGATATTTTTCCTTCTCCTTTTTCTAAGTCAATTGATTCTACCATTTGACATTTACCTTCAGCATTTGTAAAAAATTTACTTTTCTTTCTTTCTTCTTTTCTCTCTTGTAATATTTCTTTTTTTATCTTAGCATATTGTTTTTCAGTAATATTTAATTTCTCTGCACATATGCGTGGATGTTTCTTCCATTTCAATGATTGAATAATTCTTTGCTTTAAATTGTTCATAAGTTTTTTTACGTAAATATAATAAAAAAAAAAGAGACCGGATTTTAAACCCAGTCTCTCCCAACGTTTGCAGTAGAAAACCAACAAACCACTACTTGCTGTTGTTGTATTAAGCTGCCAATGTAGAAAACAATATTTCTAATGGCTTACATCCTACACCTATTCCTGCATCTTGTACTTTTACTTTATATGCTGTACTAGCAGCTAAATTACTTATAGTATAATTATTTATACTTGGTACAATGACAGCACTATTTTGAAGTACCCATCCTGATGGATTCACTTGTGTATCTACATATACATTAAATCCTGAACTACCACTATATATACCATCCCATATTACATTTATAGTACTACTAGTTATAAGACCACCATATACATTATATGGATCATGTACTACATCAGTTGATGTACAAGCTCCTAATCCATTTGATAGTATCATAGCATACTTTTGTATAATTGAATCTAATCTTTCTCCTTTTGTAATAGTTATTCTTGTTAGTGCAGCACCTATTTGAAAAGAAGTTCCACAATAACTAACACATTCTGCACATTGTACATCACTACATCTTTCACTACCTACACTACAATCAGTGTAAGTGCATGCATTAGTTAATGCTGTATCAGCACATCCACAACTTTGACTACATTTTGTACAATTACATGCCATCTTTTTCTTTTTTAATTTATGAACAACTGTTTATTAATAATGTTTGAATTTCTGCTGCTGTTGCTGAATTATTATATCCACCTGAAGTTTGTGTTGCTAACTCTCTCCATGGATAAATTACTGTTCCAGAAATATTAGCACTTAAATCAACTCCTGCTCCAGCTACAAGATATTTAATTCCTTTAATGTTAGCATCAGCAATTGTTGCCTGTATTTGTGACCATACAGTTTGGTTAAATGCTTGTGATGTACCACCTGGTAATCTATCAGTTGTAATTATTACACGCTTAGCAACACCAGATCTAAATGAACCTGTAAGGATACTAGCACCTGTTACAAGATCTGAAGTATAATTAGTTGGGCTATTTGTTGATCCAATACCAGATCCCATTTGAACACATGATCCATTTACACCACCATTTAATTTAGCTAGTTGAGTTGTAAATGTTGCTCCATTATCATTTTGGAACATTTCCCATGCTGTTGCATGAGTGTATGCACCAGTACTTCCAAGAAGACTTAATCTTTGTGCTGCAGGTAAACCTGTATAATCTGAACATGCAGAATAAGCTGCTAGTGAACCTGTTGTTTGATCAGAAGTTGTTAAGGACATTCTATAAACATTAGCACCAGAAGAACCATCAATTGTAGATATTAAAGCTGCTACACCATTTTGTAAACTTGTAACTGCTGCAGAATTAGTAGATGTATAGTCAATCACAAATGCTACATCCATACCTAAATTACATGCTACACTATTTGTTGATGAACTAAAATTAACTGGTATACATATTTGTGTTGCACCACCAAATGTTGTTGTTACTCTTATTTTATATGCAGTATTAGCAGTTAAACCACTTAAAGATTCACTTATTGTTGCTGGAGGATTATTTACTGTAACTGATGTTGTAACTTGGTTAGTAGACACATCTATTATTTCAATTAAATATACTGCTGTTGTTCCTAATGTGTTAGTAAATCCTACCACCACACTTGTAGTTGATATAGATGTTGGAGCTATATTTAATGGACAAGGAACTAAACCTTTAATTTGAGAACTTTGACTTGACTCACATGTATCTACCCCATCAGTAACACTAAAATCTACATCTACACTAAAATCTTGTTGAGTGTTTAATGAACCTGTAGAAAAGTTATATCCTGATGAATTATTTTGTAATGAAGATACAGAAATTACTGTACTTAATGAAGCTCCTAATGCATCAGTTAATTTAATTTTACTAAATCCTGATGAATCATTAAATGTATTTGGTATTGTAGATCCTGTAAAATCAAAGTTTACAGAAGTTATAGTTCCATTTCCTGAAGTTGATGTTGAAGTTGCATATGCAAATGTTACAGCTGAACATCCACTTGCACAACAATTTGTTTGTATGTTACCTACAGCTGCATATAAATCGTCTATAACAACCCATGCATTTTGTAATGATTGAGATAATGTTGTTGGTGTTGTATTCCATCCTGATATACTACTGTATGTAGCACTTGAATTATTTCTTGTTGGTGATGCACTAGTTATTGAGCTTTGTCCTATTGCTAAATTCATTTGGGCAACTGTTCCAGTTCCTCCTACTAATGTGCAGTATGCACTTTCTAATGCTAGAACAACTATAGATACATTTGTTGCTTGACCTATATTGCTAACACAAGTTGGTATAATTTGTACTTCAGTAATTGCCCCTGAACAAGGAAGCACACATGCTTCTAATACATCTAATCTATTACTATAACTTGTAAGTGTAGAGTTAATTAAATTTATACTACCTAAGTTTGTACATACTTGTTGTGCTATAAGAGTAGCAAATAAATCTAAACGTAGTTGTGTTACTAGATTACCATTTGCATCATTATACTCTAGACACTTAGGTAGTGTCATTATAGGTAATACTGTAGGGGAAACAACAGAATTAGAATTAAGACATATTTGGGTAACCATAGCCTGCAATACAGGAACTAAAGTTGTTGGAGTTGTACCAGATATATTTAAACAAGTTAAATCTAAACCTGTTAAACTTGGATTAGATATTACCCCATTAGTAATAAGATCACAAACCTTAGTAGCAATCTTAGCTGTTACTTCACTAATTGTATCTCCACTACATAAATTTATACATGCAATATCTGGACCTTGCCATACTACGCAATTAGATGATATATTATCACATCCATTTGTGGTGCCGCTTGAATTTGTTGGAATCATAAATGTTCTTTTTACTATAAAGTCTTAGCTTGTTGCTACTATACAGTAATAATATACAAAATTTTTTAAAACCAAACAAGTTAATGTAAGTTTTAAAAAATCTTATAATACAAATATGAAAGGGTATTATGCTTTTGCTAATACTGCAGCAGCTTCTTCTTCTTTTATTTCTGAAACAGTTCCATCTTCTAAACTGATATTAACATTACCATACTTTTTTTCAAGTTTAGCAGTTTCTTTTTTCCACTCTGCTTGTAATTCTAAATGAGATGAAGTTAATTGATTTTGTACAATTACTGCATTACCTAAATTCATAACAACAGTATTGATACGTTGTTGTAAATCTTTGATGCTTTCTAG
>Ga0209337_1002224_pt1 | contig 14239 bp, 30 predicted proteins | sample LinPmetageLP53_FD_184044 | JGI IMG/M metagenome (GOLD analysis project Ga0209337, IMG submission 184044) | Marine viral communities from the Pacific Ocean - LP-53 (SPAdes) (version 2) | ecosystem: Environmental > Aquatic > Marine > Oceanic | place: Pacific Ocean | collected 2010-02-08
GAATGTTATCTAAAGCTAACTCAGCAGTAGCTAGTAGACACGATGCTATAGATTGGTACTGGTCAAGAGCAGCCAAAGGTGGTACTGCTGTGCCAAGTAACATTGCTACTTATGCTACAGCTTTGTATAGCGAACACGAAACAATCAAGACAGCTATTAATGCTATATCAGATTTAGCTGGGGTTATGGCTTATGAGAATAAACCTCATACTGAAACTAGAAAGGTTAAGAATACTGCTGAAGATGGTACGGTAACTTATGGTGATGCTACATACACAGTAACTAGAAATATAGATATGTGTACACACTTTACAGCTAACCCTACAGATGAAGTAGACCCAGCATTTGTGAGTTTAGTAGCTGACTAATGTCTGATAGATTACGCAACAATATAGTTGCAGGTTTTATAGTTGTAGCATTTTGGATAGTGTCGTTCTCAGCTATGGCAGTAGACGAAAGCTCAATAACGCAGAATACAACGTCTACGGTAACTACAAAGTCAGAAAACGAAACGACAGTAAATTCTCCACCACCAAGCGCCATATCTCCAAATGTAGGTGGCAACAACTCAGACCTTTGTACAATATCTTCTAGTGGTGCTTTAGGCACTCAAATCTTATCCTTGAGCCTTGGAGCTACATATACTGAGGCTAACTGCCTCCTACTAAAGAAGGCAAGGATGCTCTACTCAGCCGGAATGAAGGTGGCTTCTGTGAGTCTCTTGTGTCAAGACCCTGCAATATTTCAAGCCATGAAAATGGCGGGAACAAGTTGTCCATACGAGGGATTAATTGGCGATGCCGCCGCAAGAGCTTGGTTAATACACACAGAAGACATACCAGTAGAAACACGTGAACATGAAAAGTCTGCACAGGAGAAAAGAGATGATGCTCTCAAGATTATGGGTGCTGTTGCTTCTGCTATCTTACTCTTTTAGCGTACACGCATACAGCTTCGGATACACACCAAACGTAGCAATTAGTGGCTTAGAATGGACAATGACTCCTACTTATTTAGGAGCTGATGGTATTGGTGGTATGGATGTTTCAGGAGTTACTTACAAGTACACACCTATTAAAAACAAAGAAGATGATTACGTTGTTACATTAGAAAACGACAAAGTAGGTGGTGGTTTTGTATTTCAAGATGTACAAGACTGGTCACAGCGTGAAGGAGGCATTGAGATAAGAAGAACTATTGCATTACCTTATTTACCTCTAGCAATATTTGGTGATGGTAGGCTTAAACAAGAAGGTACAGGAAGTATAGAAGATGCAGATGTAAGGTACATATACAGATTTGACCCTTGTTTTGACCAACAAAGCGACCCAAGCTGTCCGGGTTATGTAAAACCTAAACCACCTCCTTTGCCTGACATTCCTGATTACGATGCATTGCAAGATGAGTCAGTATCATTAGCACAAAAAGAAACAGACAGAGAATTGCTCGAAGATGAACAAGCAGATAAAGATAATGAAGAAGAAGATGAAGAGTCATTAGAATCAAAACTTGCTGATACCACTAACGCTTTAACTATAGCTAATGAAATATCACAGTCAGCCATACTTAAAGAACTTAACAATGTGACTAATTTAACAAACTATTATGTGTATACAATACCTGATAACTATTACCCTGATACTGTAGCTTTACAAGGTGGTACGATAGTGGATAATAGGAGAGCATTAAGGAGCTTATCGCAGGATGCGAGAATGAACGAGATGATAGAGGAGCAATACAAATGAAAAAACTATTAATCGCACTTAGCTTAATCCTTAGTGCAACACCAATCATAGCGGCAGATATTGATGGCACAGTTGAATCAAGATGTACCGTAGCGACTACAGTAGATGGAAAGTACGGTAACCCGAATGCTTATACGCTGACAACTGACCCTGCTAGTAATGGTCAAGTACCTGTTATAAGATTTGATACTACACTAGCCAATGCTTATTACGCACAAGTAACTTATCCTACAAGCTTTAGCTCAAGTCCATCATTGTCAGATAATGTAACGTGGACTGGTGCTGTAACTCTTAAAGCACATGGTGAAAGTGGTATGAGTGGATACCAAGCGGCATCAACTACAACTGGTGCAATGCGACAGTACGGACTTAGCGTGGCAGGAAGTGTTTGGTTTCAAAGTACGTCAGTAGCAGTATATGGTGGTAATAGGGCATTCCCCGGTGGTGCTTACAAGAGTATTGTTCTAGCTGAATGCGTAGCTCAGTAGCGTTATGTTTGGTACTGTTTAATTACGCAGTACATAGTCATGAACAAACACCAACTTATCCAAAGTGGACAGTTAGTGGAGTTAGTGAAGTAAAGAAGACTCAAATCAGGTTGTGGAACTCTCGACCTAATATAGAGTATTATGAGATAGGAGTATTTGATGGGGATTGGCAACCAATCCCTTTTGTTACAGCTTATAAAATAATCCCTGTCGAATACTTACAAGAAGTAAAGATTGATATATACATTAGAGAAAGTAACATAGAAGAAGCTAGATACGTTTGTAGTTTGTCTAAATTAAGGAGTAGCAATGAGAGTCAAACATTGTTAGTTACTAGGATATGTTCAAAATTCAAATAAAATGGTTGTTGTTATTTATGTTAAGCACACAAGCTGTAGCGAATAGCAGTACATCTCTTAACCTACAATTACCTAGTGGTGGTTCATCTTTTGGTACAGACAGTATTTCTGCCGGGGATTTAGATTGTTCTAATAGCATAGGCGGTGCAACTTTGTTCGATGTCGGAATGACAGGAATTGTGAACAACGCTGTGACACCTATTATTGGCAAAGAAGACCCACTTAACCCACAAGCTAAACAACTAGGTGTGTACGCAAGAATAGTAATACCATTAGATGCCCCAAGAGAAAGAATTAATTGCAATACTCTTTATCAACTTGAGCTTCAAAGACGTAGGCTAGAGGTTGAAAAGTTGCGTCAAGAAATAGAACTGTTAAAATCTATGCAACAAGGAGATGGATTTGACAACTGATTTAGGTGATAAGGTAGCAGAAATTGAAGGTTTAGTTGATAAAAGACTAAAGCTAGGAAGTCTAAGGTTTACATACACTCAGCTAGTAGGCGCATTTGCTCTTCTGTCTACAATTGTTGGCTCACTTTATGGAGCGTTCTTAATGTACCAAAAAGTTGAAGGAATCGCAAATTTGGACTTAGGGGCAATTCAGTCTGCAATGACAAGTACATCGGCTGATGTGTTAAGAGTAGAAGAAGTAGCTAAAGAAATTAAAGTTGAGCTAAAAGAAGACCTTGCTAGATTACGCACAGCACAATATAATCTTGAGAACAGGATTGATTCTAAGCTTCAATCTATAGATGTACGTATTACTACAATGGACAATAAACTTGATAAATTTGACATACAGCTTGATGATACAGAAGAGAAGCTAATGAAACGCATACAGCAGTCATTAGACAATCCACTAAGTAACTGATAACATAGGAGATATTATGCCAAAAAGAAGAGGAAACAAAAAGCCACCTGTTAAGAGGTACTAATGGAAAAACATACACATCATATGCAAATGCAATTAGATAAACAACAACGACAAATTAATGACCTCTACAAAGATGTAAGAGAAATTAAAAACATGAACCTTAAATTTATGTCTATGGGTAAAGGATTACTAATAGGCTTTGGTGTCATGGTAGCTTCAGATTTTGGTATAGGCGAAATAATAATGAAACTTTTATGATAGGTTTTCTTACAAACATAGCACCAATTGCACTTGGCTTTGTTGCTAAATTGTTTGCACTTAAAAGTCAAGCCGCACAAGAGCAACAAAAAATGATGATTGAGAACTTACAGGTTCGTAATGATTCTATTAATCAAGCACGTGCTATGGCAGACAAGGAATCTCCTATGGCGGCTTGGAACAGGCGCATAATTATTCTTGTAATTTTAGCACTTGTAATTTTTACTCAAGTAGCACCAGTTATTTTTAATACTGAAATGGTTATACCAACGACTAAAGAAGGATTTAATTTCTTAGGTTTATTTCAAATTACTCCTGATGTAGTAGAGTACGTAACAGTACAGGCAGGGTCAGTAGTTAAAATGGATGAACTTTTTGGATGGGCAACAATGATTATCGAGTTCTATTTTGGCGCACAATTGGCTAAGGGAAAATAATAAGGAGAAACTATGGCAGTTAAAATAAAGTATGAAGAGATGCCACATATGTCACCAATACCAATGGAGACTAAGAGCAAAGGATTGTTTGGTGGTATTTGGTTATGGATAGCAACGACAAGAAAATGGCAAATTGAAAAGACATGGAAGTTTCATATAACCCATGAAGGAAACACACATCCAACTTACTATCAGATTCCGAAAGGTTTTGTGTTTGATGGTGCTAGTGTGCCAAAGTTTGCTAGGTCTTGGTTGTCACCTATGGGTGTCTTGTTAAGTGGTGGTCTCGTCCACGACTATGTGTATAAATTTGAAGTTTTGAGGTTAGGTGGCAAGAAGGGTGCTACAGAGAAAAAGTCTCAAAAATGGGCAGATGAGCTATTTAGAGATATATGCATTGATGTAAACGGATTTAAAGTAATTAATTACCTAGCATACTACGCATTAAGACTAGGTGGTTTTATGGCTTGGAACGGACACAGAAAAAGAAATATTAAATGGAATGATTAAAAAAGGGAGGCTAATGCCTCCCCGGTAAGTTAGTGTTTAATTAAATACAACCCCAGTCAGATAATTGTTTTTCAGTAAAATTACCAAACGACTGTAAGTATTTAACGTCAGCTTTGTGTTCAGCTTTAAGAAACTCAGTCATCGCATTAACGCTGTCGATGTGTCTTAGAATCTCAGCTTGTCTGTCAGCTTCAGGTAGGTTACAAAACCATTCAGCTTCTGCACCACGTGGACGTGAACCTCTATCATCCTTAACCACGTCTGAATAAAAATCAAAATCAGCTTGTGTGTTTTTATCAATTTGCATTATTTTATCTCCTGTGATTTCATACCTATTTTGAAAAAGTTTTGACCTGCACTATCAAGACAATCAGTAATTTCATTTACTATAGCATCAAGTTTTTTAATGTCTTCGATTAACAAAGCTATTGTCTGATGTTGGTCTTCAATAGTAGCTTGTTGACGTTGCAAGACAGCTTGTACACTTCCTTCAGGAAAACGAAACATATTATCTGTAGCCATTCTGTCATTTCTCTCACCACTAACAGCTTCAGAACCCCATTCGTTTTTAATATCAAAGGCTCTCTCAAGTCTCTCATCCATGTCACTAATATCATGTGAATCTATTCTAAATTCTATCATTTGTATCTCCTATAAGTTAAAAGTTGTGTAATTCATCTCAATTACAGGGTAATTATATCATCATTAATACGTTCTGTGTAATTAAATAGAAAAATAATTTAGACAAAAAAAAGGGAGGCTGTTAACCTCCCCGGTAGATTGTATTAAGTTATGCGGCTAGAGCCATCTCCTTGAGGAATGGCAGGACTTTTCTTACTTTAGCCTCACGATTGTATACTGTAGCAACTTTGTTAGCCTCATTCTTAAATTTAGCGTGTGTAGACCAGTCAGTCAAAGTATTGAACAATGCCCATACATTCTTACCCATCTCATCAACGTACTTGATAAAAGTCTCTTCAAGTAAAATTTCAAGCCTGTCGCTCTTACCTGCGATTTTTTGAAAGATTGCAGTAGCTTGAGCATTTGATATTTTTGACTTAGGAAACTTCTTCCAAAGCTCAGCATTCTTTGTGTAAACCTCAAGAGCTGTCTCAAGTTTAGCTACAGCCATATCAACGTCTAAGCTTCTTGTGTGCTTTGCGCTGTACTCAGAAAATGCATCAGCAATTACTTGACCATTCATACAAGCCATTCTTACAGCTCCTACCATAGACATAAACTTCCAAGAACCATCGTATGAGTTAAGAACCATAATTCTAAGCTGTACTGAATCACCCGGAGCAATCTCAATCTCATGTGCCGGGAACGTGTAAGTCACAATAGTCTTAGCACCTTGGTGTGATTGTTGGATTTTCTTAGTCATGCCAGTTCTGTCAAGATTTGATGCAAGTATTACATCGTGGAACTGAGGCATAATGTCAGCGTTCTGAACAAGATTGTAGTTCTTACCTACTACTGCTATTGGTGAGCCTTCATCGTTAACAATAGCTTTGTGAGTACCAACAATTTTCTCATTCTCTATTAATTTATTTGCAGACCAAATCTCGTTTCTTGTAAATAAGTTCTGCTCGTATACTCTGTTATATTCGTTTACTATTTCCATCTGTGTATCTCCTATTAAGTTAAAAGTTTGTCAATAAATATCATCGACAGAGAAATAATACCATAAGTGATATAGAAATGTAAAGTATTTAATTAAATAGTTTTTAATGCTAGTTTCATTAACTCTTGTTCTTTGAGTTTAGCATCAATTATTTTTTGTTTTTCAGAGCCTCTAGGTTTGCCACCATTCCTAGGATTGTAAGGTTTAAAAATTAACTTAGGGTTTCGACTACGGTTAAGTCTATTCCGAGCCGCAGATTCTGTTACACCTAATTGTGTTGCCAGTTCTCTTACTGTAATTTCTGACTTATCATCAAGTGTGTAAACTACAGTTCTTAATTTACCCATTAGAGTATGTATTGTTCGTATTGATGAAACCACATTGCAAGATAAACTATTGCACAGACTTCAATAATAAAACCAACACTATAAAAAAAGATAAACCAATACCATAGCTTTCTCATTTGTTCTCCTTAATTATATTGTTTACTAATGCATTTCGAGTATCAACAAAGACATCTAATCTAGCAGATAATTCTCTTGCTTCATCATCACCTTGCAATAGCACACTTAAAATATCCATAGCTTTCTCGCCTTTGGTTTCTTTATCAGCAAAAGCCATAAGGTCTTCATCAGTAAATTTATTTTTCATCAGGCATCCCTAAAGTCATAAGCAACATTACAAGTCCGGCTGACACTAATCCTGTTCCAATTAATGCCAGTAAAGGTACGGTAGTCTCAAGCAAGAACGTCATAATTTTCCTCAATCAATCTTGCCATTGATTTTCTTTTGTCTAATTCAACACCAAGTTTTCGCATAGATTTTTCTAATTGTTCTTTAGTAAATTCTTGTGCAATATATTCTTTGTTCATTGATACTGAAATGTACGGTCTAAATTTATTTTTAGGTTTCCAGTTAAGCATAGTCTTCTCCTTAATCTACATCTATTGGTTTATCAGTTAAGAAACCCTCACACATTGATGGGGTCTCACTCTTACATATTAGCTGTTCATTGCCGATAACATCAGGTGGTATAAGCAATGGGTCTTCCTCAGCTAATCTGTCTGTTAATGCACTACAGCCGGACAATAGTAAAGCTAGTGCAAATATTTTAAAATGGTATGTCATCTTCAAACTCGTCTGATGCTACAGGTGTTATTGTTTGTGATGCAACCGGCTCAGTAATCTCACCTATTTCTACATCACCTTTGTATGCGCCTTGACTATCAATTAATTGTATTGAACCTTTAAATCCTGATAGTGTTACTTCTGTAGTCCATTTCTTTTGTCCAGTTTGGTCTACATAACTTCTAGTTGTTAACTGACCATCGACAATAAGATTACTGCCTTTTCTAAGATTCATGCCTTGAGCAGTCTCACTAAGCTTACCAAACAAAACAACTCGATGCCATTGTGAGGCTTGTTTAGGTTGCCCAGTTTCATAATCTGTCCAATGCTCAACTGTTTCAATTCTCAATAAACCTACAGTACCTTTTTTAGCAGGTTTAAATTGCGGCTCATCTGACAACGTGCCTTGTAGTATTACTTTATTCATTTGTATCTCCTTAAATTAAAATAGGTGACTGCTTAGGGCAGTCAATCCAGTAGCGTTTGTCTTTAACTAACGAGGTATAGGACTCCCCGACAACAGCGTAGGTGCTACTCAGCCTCTGTGTTCTTTTGTTTGTCAGCAAAAGCTTTAGCATGTGCAACGTTACCTTCATGTTTAGCTTTAGCTTTTTCTCTGCGTTCTATTAGTTTACGTTCTTTACGCTCTTCCATGTACTCAACATGCTCCGGCGCAAGACTTGCTTTAACTGCTTCAGCCACAGGTGTATCACCTCTGTAATCATTTTCTACTTCAGCAATACCTGCTTCATCATCATTCTCAATAGCAACCATTAATTGTGCAGATAAATTATCAGCCTTGTAATTAATCAACGTTTCTTGTCGCTCCATTATTTCTTGTTGAGCAATAGCCGCACCAATTGTTGTTGCTGTATCAACCGATTGGTCTATGCCAATTCCTAACATCCCAAGAGCGCGACCCACAGAACTGGTCTCACAGCATTCAACAAAAGAAGTCTTGTTAACAAGTGATGCACTTTTATCTTCATGTGCCATACCAGTTGCAACTAAATTACCATTAATAAAAATTTTAGTTTTAGTCATAATAGAATCTTTATCAAAGTGTAATATTTCCGTATCAATACTTCCACCTTCAATATTTTTGCGAAACCATTTGACTCGTGTTTTAACTTCAACGTACTCTTTACCTTTAATGTTTACTGTAGTTAAATTTTCCATTACAAGTTCTCCTTATTTTTCATACCCATGTAAGTGTACTTTGCCCATGTGCATGGCTCATCAAATTTGTTCTTGCCTTTTTCAATTGTAGTTGTAAAAACATGACCCAGTTCTTTTAAATCAAATATCACAGCCGCTAGTCTTGTGATGCTGTAAGTTTCAATAGCTTCACGTGGTGTAATACTTCCATAGGTTCTAACATATGCAATAACTTTATCTTTTTGATTACTCATCCTCATTCTCCTTAATTGGTAGTTCTTGGTTATCTAACTCTTGTAAATTTTCTTCAGAGTTAATCTCATCAAAATAATAATCTGAAATACTCATTATCTTACCTCCAGTTCAAAAGATAAACGTTCCTGTAAAACCATCTTAATGTCATTAGTAAAATCATAATCGTAAGCTACACTATTAAATTGGTCTATGTACGTGTAGTATCTTAGTTCAATTATTTTGTTGATAGCTTCAGCTAGGATTAAAGTATTTTGTACATCAAGTGTTTGGTCTAGGTCGTGAACAATATGCTCAACCTCCATAACAATGTTGTCAGCTTCAGTCATACATTCGTCACGAGCATTATCAAAATTAGCTTCCCATTGTGAATGCCATTCTTCACCGGCTCTAAGTTCTTTAGCAGTTTCCATTATTTACCTCCTGCTTTTTTCTTAGCTTGTCTAGCTAATTTTCTACGAACCTCACGAGAACCTACTAAAACACTCTTAGTAAATTTCTTACCTTGACCAAATGCAAACTGTGCAAGTTTAGCTTTTTTTGGATTATCTACTTGTGGCATATTGCCTCCTATTTTGTTATGTGATTCAATCAATCACAATGTGATTATATCATCTGCGATGTGTTTAGGGAAGTTTATTTTCATAGACCTCCCCATTTAATTTACTCCTCCCAGTCCGCGTTCATTCCAACTGTGTAATTTTCAGTCTTATGTTTTTGCAGATTGCCTTTAATTAAAACATTAGCAAAATTGTAAGCTTGACACCAAGTCCAAGTATTGTCTGTGTAAGTTAACCAATCGTCATAGAAATGTTCAAAATCTAATCGGTCATCGAATACTTCAATCTCTTGGTCATGCTCATAACCCGGCTTCACATAAAAAGTTAACCATGAGTGTTCAAATTGTAATTTCATACAAGCTTTGTAATAATCACGTGTAGGTTTTTTACGTTGAGCTTTGACCTTAGTCACATTTGATTTATAAAAATCTTCCTTGTTAAACTTCTTGTTGATTTCTCCAATGTGATGTGGCTCTAATGGATTACTTCTAAATTGACTATGTCTGTATCCATAAGAATGCATCAGCTCATGAGCAAAAAGTTGTGCCATGCGTTCAAGTGTTGTTTCAACATTATATGAACACCACATATCAGGCTCACCTCTAGAATAGACTTTGCCTACATAAGCACAACCACTAGCATGTCTGCCTTTTACTTTGTCCATGACTTGAATCTTTAGTGATTTCCAATGTGGCAATCTACCTTCATCCTTAGCCAGTTGATTATGTACATGGCAAAACAAACTGTTAAGTTTTTTAGTTTGAAACAACGATGTGTTTTTTACTATTTTCATATTGATTCCTATTTTGTGGGGAGGTTGCCCTCCCCGGTTAAAATTAACGTATATATTTAAAGCCTCTGTCCATTGTTATTTTTCCCGGACTTTGCCCTGCTTCTAATAAATTAAAATATTCTGTTGGTGTCATATTTTTAATTAAAAAAGTGATAAAACGTTTAGCTATATTTCTGTTGTATTTAAATCTACCAACAAATTCACCACGTTCACCATTCAAAAAATCATAAGTCAAATATTCACCATCAAAATTAAATTGGTCTCTGTTAAATCTATTCATTTGTATCTCCTAGTTAAGTTAAAAGTGTCATTTTTCTCTCAATGACAAGGTCATTATACCATCTACGATATGTTCTGTGTAATTAAATACAATTATTTTTTAAAAAAAGTTTTAGATAGATTCTAAAAGAGAGTATGATTTGCAGTTCTTGGTTTAGAGTTTTCTAGTTCTTAGAGAACACAAAACCCCTAGAGTTTACGCTCTAGAGGTCTTGCTAAACTGGCAGTTGCCCCTGCTGTTTGAGGATTATTATACCATCTTACAACATATTGGCAACTTTCAGGATACGAAAGGTGATATGTCTGACTATTTGGTTTCACTCACACCTTTAAAAAAAAGAGATTCAGCTATGTATTCCAAGAGGCTGTTGATTGATGTTAGATAAGAAGCTTTATACTGGTGACCACCTTGGAGCGATAAAAAAATCTAGCGCAGAGTGCAGAAGGCTGAGTACCTATTACAAGGTAGCGATGACTCTGACCTGATTAGTTGTAATGGTTTCAGGCATACGGATAAATACTGCGAAGGACTTATACCGATGAGAATCTCTAACTGCTTTCTAAGTGGTTAGGGATTTCTTTGCTCCGAAACCCTCAGCTCAGGAATTACCCGATAAGATTAAACAGCTCTTAAAAAAGGGATTTATCCCTCTGCTTTACCGAAGTTACTCGCTGAAAGCGAAATAGAATCTAGAAAAAAAAGCTAAACCAACTAACACATAATATCTTAATTGATATAATAGAATCTTTTACAATATATTATTACTATGAAGACAATATATTACAATTCTATTCCTGCTGAGATTAAAAGATTAGGCATTACACAACATGAGTGTGCTAAATTTCTAGGCTGTTCATTGAGTGGACTAACACACCGCATAAAAGGAGACAAGCCAACACTACATTGGGCAATCTATGGTCTAGCAAATTATTTAGGAGCAGAGGAAAATCTGCAACGTAATGTCGAATGAAGAAGTTGCTGAAACAATTCATACGTTAATGGCATTATTAACTAAGATTGAAGACAAGCAATTAAAGGGAGACCTTGAAGACCAAATTATTGCATTGTGTGACCAACTTAAATTTACTATGATTATGGACAGAGTTAAAGATGAGAAACGAAGAACATGAAGTTCAAAAAGCTATCTGTAATTATTTAGACATCAGACGTATGTGTTACTTTGCTATTCCAAATGGTGGTAAACGTAATAAAATTGAGGCAAAAAAATTTAAATCTGAAGGTGTAAAAAGTGGTGTTCCTGACATTTGTTTTATTTGGGAAGGCATGAGTTATTTTTTGGAAGTTAAAAAACCTAAGACATTGACTCCTAAAGGTAGGCTTAGTCAAAATCAAAAAGAATTTATTGCTAAGTTAGAAGACAATGGTGCAGAGGTAGCTGTAGTATATTCAGTAGCAGATGTTATTGAGTCATTTATTGATTGGGGAATAGGACATTAAACAGAATAGTATAACTCGTAGCGCTAAGGGCAAAGCATGTACTTTCAGAAGTGATGTATGTGACTCAGGTGTCAACAACGAGAAGGTAGTATTTTGTCATCAAAACGGTGCAGGAGTTGGACTTAAATCTAAAGATTCTCATGGCAATGATATTGGATTTTATGGATGTCATGCTTGTCATTCGTTATATGATACAAAAAACCATCCTTATTACAAACCACATTTTATTGAAGAAATGGCTGAGTTTGCTATAACAAGAACTAAAAGGCAATTGATTAAGTCAGGTCTTGTTGATGAACATTGGACTGCTGATGAATGAAACATTAACTAGAATATTAAAAAGAGATAAACCTAAAGCAGAAATAATTGAAGGCATGACTAGGACATTTTTCAAGAACACAAGTGGTGATGAAGCTGTAATATCTATTAAGCCTAATAGTTACACTAGGACAACACAACAAAATAAACTTTATCACAGTCTTGTTGACCAAGTTAGGTTTGAAACTAATAATACCAAACGAGCTATAAAAATATATTGTCAGTCAGAATTTCTTGAGACTAGAATTGAAGAGGTTGCAGGTAAGAGTAAAGTAGTGCTAAAATCCACAACAGAATTAACGACTAAAGAAATGGGATTGTTTTTAGATGATGTCATAGCTTGGGCAGAAAATGATTTAGGAATGCAACTGAATCTGCCTGATGATTGGAGAGAGTTAATTAGCTAGGACATTTTTTATTTCTACTACAGGTAGTGCTTACAAAATACTGGGTGTCCTAACTAATTTATTGGAGAAAGATATGGCTAGACCAACTAAGTGGAGTGAAGAGGTAGAAGCTAAGGCTCTTGCTTACATAGATGACTATCAAATGTATGGAGATATGATTCCAAGTATTGAAGGAATGGCAGAGCATTTAGGCTTGAGCAGAGACACTTTATATGACTGGTCAAAGCAAAAAGATAAAGGATTTTCCTACATATTAGGCAGATGTATGCAAGTTCAAGCTAAAACCCTTGTAAACAATGGACTCAACAACACATTTAATTCAGCAATAACTAAGCTTGTATTAGGTAAGCATGGCTATCACGATAAGATGGAGCAAGACATAACATCTAGTGATGAATCTATGAAGCCAACAGTTATACAATTAGTTAGCAAGAATGAGCCAAGTAGCTGAAGTACAATTACCTGATAAATTAATCCCTGTCTTTGAAGGCACAGCTCGAATACGTGGTGCTTATGGTGGACGTGGTTCAGGCAAGACAAGAAGCTTTGCATTAATGACAGCAGTCTTTGGTTATCGTTGGGGCATGTCAGGTGTAAGAGGCACAATACTTTGTGGTCGTGAGTTTATGAACTCGCTCGGTGAATCTTCTATGGCTGAGATTAAGTCTGCTATTCTTAGTGTGGATTGGTTAGCTGATTATTATGAAATAGGTGAAAAATTTATTAGGTCTAAGGATGGCAATATAACTTACACTTTTGCAGGACTTAGACGTTCACTTGATAGTATTAAATCACAATCACGAATACTTATAGCTTGGGTTGATGAAGCTGAATCAGTAAGTGGCAGAGCATGGGATTTGTTAATGCCAACAGTACGTGAAGAAGATAAAAGTGTAGGCTTTAATTCTGAAGTATGGATAACATGGAATCCTGAGTCTAAGTACAGCGCAACACATGAAAGATTTAGAGAAAAATTTCCTGATAATTCTAAGATTGTTGCTTTGCAATGGCAAGACAATGGTTGGTTTCCTGATGTATTAAATGAACAAAGACTAGAAGATAAAGAAAAACGTCCTGAGTCATACGAACACATATGGGAAGGTGGCTTTTTAGTATTTAGTGAAGGTGCATACTATTCTGCTGAATTACGCAGAGCCAAAGATGAAGACAGAATTACAAAAGTAAGATATGACAGAGCCAAAGGTGTAATAACAAGTTGGGATTTAGGAATAGGTGACAGCACATCAATAGTTTTTGCACAGTTTGTAGGAGCTGAGATACATATTATAGATTTCTATGAAGCTAGTGGTGTAGGACTAGAGCATTACGTTAGAGTGTTGCAGGACAAAGGCTATGTCTATGACCAACACGTATTGCCTCACGATGTCAGAGTAAGAGAGTTAGGCTCAGGTAAGTCACGTATTGAAATGCTAGAAGACTTAGGTATCCGAAACATAGAGATAGCACCATCATTACTTATTGACGATGGCATACAACAAGTCAGAACAATGCTAGACAAATGCTATTTTGATGAGGTATCATGTGAGAAACTGATTGACTCATTACTTGCTTACAGTAGAGACTGGGA
>Ga0209337_1002225_pt1 | contig 14235 bp, 12 predicted proteins | sample LinPmetageLP53_FD_184044 | JGI IMG/M metagenome (GOLD analysis project Ga0209337, IMG submission 184044) | Marine viral communities from the Pacific Ocean - LP-53 (SPAdes) (version 2) | ecosystem: Environmental > Aquatic > Marine > Oceanic | place: Pacific Ocean | collected 2010-02-08
TAGTTGACGATGGCATACAACAAGTCAGAACAATGCTAGACAAATGCTATTTTGATGAGGTATCATGTGAGAAACTGATTGACTCATTACTTGCTTACAGTAGAGACTGGGATGACAATGGCAAGACATGGAGGATGAGACCAAGACACGATTGGAGTTCACACGCTTGTGATGCTATGAGATATATGGCTATAGGATACAGACCATTTAACGAGAACTGGGATAAACCAATGAGACGTAACATGAAAGGTATTGTATGAGTAGTTTTCTTAAAAACATGTGGGATAACAAAGATGAAATTTTTGGTGGAATCCTTGATGTGTTTTCACAAGAGAATGTAAATAAAAACATAGACGAAAACTGGTCTAGTTTAAAGAATATTGGAGTATCTGAAGGTCTTTTACAAGGTAAACCTACAACAACTGAGGCTAATTTTTCAGAATCATTAGGCAATACTATATACAACTTGCCATCACAAATACCTAGATTTACAAAAGAGGTAGTAGGTGCAGTATACAATCCCTTAGAGTTTGTTGAAGGTGTTCATGGTTTAGGTCAAGGTTTATTAACTAATGCTTCAGATGTAGTTCTTGATGCAATATTACCTGACAAATTGTTTAATTTATTAAAAGAAAACCAACCTAAAGAAATAACACAAAATGAAAAGATGATGGAGGCGGCAGGTGAAGCTTTGCTAGACCCACAAGTTAGACGAGAAATTTTTCAAAAATATGGTTTAGATGGATTATTAGCGTGGGCATCAATGCCAAGTAGTGCATTTAAACTTTCATCTAAATTGGAAAACAAACTACAAAATGCAGTAACTGCAACAGCACCATTTGGAAATACTCTCGGTACACAAATGATGGTAGGTGAATTAGCGGCACGTAAACTAGGTAAAACTGCTGAATTAGATAAAGCTAAAAAATTACATGGCGATGGTGTTGATGCTAACCTAATATGGAAAGAAACAGGATTTGCTTTAGCTCAAGATGGTAAATGGCGAACTGAGATAGATGACTCAGGTGCAAGTCTAAAAGATATATCTGACCAACCTATGGATTCTAATTTAATAATAACTGGTGATGATTATTTAAATCATGCAGGTTTATTAGAAGCTTTGCCTGAATTAGCAGACTTAGATGTTAAACCATATAGGTTTAATTTACAGGGTGGTGCATTTGGTTATTTTGCTAAGGATGGTGGTAACCCTGAAGTAGGTTTTAACCCAATGGCTTCAAAATCATTAGAGGAATATAGTGCAAGTCCTGAAGCTAAAAAACGTTTTAAACTTGGTAAAACATTACACGAATTTCAACATGCTGTACAAAATATAGAAGGTCATGCAGGTGGTAGTTCTCCTAGAGCAGAACAATCACGAATTCTACAAGCTGATGGAGCTGTTCAACAAGCACGTGATGAAATTGATAATATTAAAAAAAGACTTGAAGAAGATACATCACTCACAAAAGATGAAAAGATAGCATTATTTAATCAACAAAAACTTTTTGAAGAAGACATTGTAAACATTGAAAGATACGCCGCTATACAAGGCGATGATAACTATAGAAATAAAGTATTAGGTGAGTTAGAAGCATTCTCTACTCAAAATCGAGTTGGAATGTCAGCAGAAGAAAGAAGAAATCAAATGCCAAGTCATTTGTTAGCTAACGATGTTTTGTTAAGAGGCGATGATTTTGCAGAGGGCAGAAGATTGTTAAGCGATGCTGTAAGGTACGAAGGTATGAGTCCAACTGAAGCACAGAATTTAGCGGCAGGTTATGGTAGAGATAGAATCATGGATGATAATTTAAGAAGAGCATTAGAGAATAAAGAAATTATTCCTGACTATGTTAAAGAAGGTGGATTATTATCAGAAGAGCCAGTATCTTTGCGTGATTACGCAGGACGTTCTGTTATATTTCCTATGGCTGACACATCTGCAACAGGTCAAACAACTATGGAAGTTGCAGGTAAAGAACTTGCTAGAGGTAGTAAAGATGAAGGTGGTCAAGCATTTGCATTAGACAATCCTGATTTAGCTTGGGCAAACGATGAGAAAGCTATGTCAGCGTTAATGAACAATTTGACTGAAGCACAAAAGTTAAGTAAAGACCCACCACTTATAATGCCTTGGCAAATGGGCGGTGGTGCTATTAACTTCTCAGTACAAATGTCAGACACAATGATACAAGCGGCAAGAGCTAACTTGACTGATGCAGAAATGAAATTTATTGATGATAAAGTTAGAGCGCAAGAGTACCTTAAACATTACAAAGATGCAGATGGCAACAAAATTAAACCAAGTGAAAAAGTTAAATTAAATCCTAACTTTACAGGTATTAAGAATGTAGACTTAACTAAACTAACAGGAATGCAACGTATTGCGTTAATTGGACACTTAGATACAAACGCAAAATCTAAAATAGGTTCTATGCTAGAGCATCAACTTGCTAACGCTGACCCAACACAATTATTTACTGACCCATTTACTTTACACAATATTATGGAAGCTGATTTATCTAAAGGTATTTTAGATTCACCTCATAGAACTTATAATAAAGCTGTTGGTGGTAGTTTCCAAGGTCGTATTAAAGAACCAGTTAGTTTGTTAGATTTAATAAATGCTTCAACTAAAGCAGGTAAACCAATAACAACTGAAACAATCAAAACAGATATTGCACCACAAAATAAATCGTTAATGGGTCAAAAACTACACACTTTGTTAAGTGAAGAAACAATTGATAAAGCAATTAAACTAGGCGAAAAAAGATTAAAACGAAAGAAAAAGAACAAAAAGTAATGATATACTACTGCTTAATTAGATAGGAGAAGTTATGCCAAACTCGGATGGAAGTTTAACATTTGAAGAATTAGTAAAATTATTCTCAGGTGGTAGCGGTGAAGAAGCCGGTGGAATTATGCAAGGTATAGCACCTGCAACACAACAACCTGTACCACAAGGAGTAATGGGTTCAGGCACAGATGATTTAAGTCCTGTAAATATGACATCAATGGTAGGAACACAAAACGCTAGTGGCACAGACCATTTAATGATGGCAGGAGAAGGCAATATTGGTTTTGGTGGAAATAACATAACTGGTGTGCAAAATGCAGTAAATACACAGTTCAATGCTAACAATACTAACTTTGCAGGAACGGGTGAGCCTAACATGGATGCTGTAGCACCAACCTTAACACAAGAACAAATGAATTTATACAATCAAATGCCTGACCATTTAAAACAAGCATTTATACAAGGTATTGCTGATGGGTCATACTCACCATACGCAATGGAACAGCAAATGGGATACTAATATGGCTTTATCTAATTACACAGGACTAAAAGCTTCGATAGCTGACTTCCTAAACAGAGATGACCTTACAGCAGTAATACCTGACTTTATTACATTGGCTGAGGCACAAATAAACAGAGACATTAGACACTTTAAGATGGAAGCACGAGCTAATGGTCAACAAGATGCAGGTGACGAGTACATGCAAACTCCTGCTGATTGGATTGAAACAATAAGATTACATCTTACAGGCACAGGCACTACAGTAGTTAACCTTGTCTCAAGAGATGCTATGGCGGACAAAAGAGCCGCTAACGAGAATGCTACAGGCACACCTCGTATGTACACACACGCAGATGGACAATTTCAATTGTACCCAACTCCGGGAAACGACACAGACTTTGAGTTGCTTTACTATCAAAAAGTACCATCCCTTAGTAGCAACTCAGATAACTGGCTTTTGTTAGAAGCACCTGATGTATACCTCTACGGAGCGTTACTACATTCAGCACCGTATTTAGCAGAAGACCAAAGGGTAGCAGTTTGGGCGCAGATGTATTCTGCCGCAGTTGCTAGATTAAATGAATACTCTGACCAAGCACGTTATAGTGGGTCAGGGTTAACACTTAAAGTGAGAGGATTAGTATGAGCTTTACAAACTTTTTAGAAACAGAGATACTAGACCATGTATTTGCAGGTGCAGCGTACACAGCGCCATCAACATTATATTTAGGTTTATTTACATCAGCTCCGGGCGAAACTGGTGGTGGTACTGAGTTGTCAGGTAGTGCATATGTAAGAAAAGCAATTGCATTTACAACTTCAGGTGACACAACTAGCAACAACGCAGCAGTAGAATTTCCAACTGCAACTGGTTCATGGGGAACTGTAACACACGTAGGAGTATTTGATGCATTAACATCAGGTAATCTTATGGTGTATGCAACGTTGGCTGCAAGTAAAGCAGTAGCATCAGGAGATGTGTTTCGTGTACCATCAGGCGACTTAGATATTACATTGAACTAGGCTAACTTTACATGAAGTATGGTCAATATAAATTTAATAGAGGTAAATACTCTACTGCTGATTTAGAAGAAGGCGCTTCCACAGTATCGGTTACTTCAGGCATTGCTAATGCAATAGCTGTTCGAGTACGCACATCAGGTGCTTTATCTGCTGGTGTGACTGTTGTTACTACAGTAGCTAATTTAACATCAGTTGGTGCAAGTGCTATAACAGCAACCAGTTCTGTAAGTTGTTCAGCAGAAAACGTAGCAGCAAGTTCCGCAACAGCAACAATTGTTAGTTCAACTGCAAGTGCTGGGCAACGCGTTACATTAGATAGTGCTTCATCTAGCACTAGTTCATCTAGTACAGTTGCTTCACAAACTATAATTTTATTTAGTGCAACAATGACTTCATCTTCATCAATAACCGCGAATGGTGGTTTTGTACGTTTTGGAGCAGCAACTGCAACATCAACAACAAATATAATAACTGAAGGCAGACTTAAATGGTCAGCTATAGCAGAAGGTAGTGAAGTATGGACAGAAATAGCGGCATAATATTATGGCATTAATACCACTACAATTACCACCGGGTGTCCTACGAAATGGTACAGATTTTGAGTCTTCTAATAGATGGCGCGACTCTAATTTAGTTAGATGGAGCGATGGTTCATTAAGACCTGTAGGTGGCTGGGATACAAGAAAAGCATCTGCAACAGCATCAGTACCAAGAGCTTTACATGCTTGGGTAGACAATAGTGGTGCATCTGCAATGGTGGCTGGTACACATAACAAACTTATTTATATTAATGCATCAGGTACACTTGCAGACATAACGCCTTCAGGACTTACAGCCGGTGATGTTAATGCAGTTATAAATACTGCTTTTGGTGGTGGGTTTTGGGGTTTAGGTTTTTATGGAGTTACACGACCAAGCTCAGGTGTTTACCAAGAAGCAACTACGTGGGCATTAGATAACTTTGGTCAAAACCTATTAGCGTGTTCATCTAAGGATGGCAAAATATATGAGTGGGCATTAAATACATCAGTCCTACCAACAGCTTTAACAAATGCACCTGTCAATAATAAATCAATGCTTGTTACTGAAGAGCGTTTTGTATTTGCTCTTGGCGCAGGTGGTAACCCACGTAAAGTGCAATGGTGTGATAGAGAAGCTAATACTACTTGGAGTCCTGCAGCAACAAACGAAGCTGGTGATTTTGAATTACAAACTACTGGTCAGATTATGTGTGGTGTCAGAATGCGTGGCAGAACATTGATACTTACTGACACAGATGCACACATAGCTACTTACTCAGGTGCGCCATTTGTTTATGGATTTGAAAGAGTAGGTACTGCTTGTGGAGTTGTATCAAGAAAATCAGTAGTAGCAATAGACCAAGGCGCATTTTGGTTAGGTGCTAACGGATTCTTTATGTTTGATGGTAGTGTTGCTACAGAATTAAAATGTGATGTGCAGGATTATATATTTCAAAATATTTCTAACAACCAAATTAGTAAGGCTTATGCAGTACACAACTCACAACATAGTGAGATATGGTGGTTTTATCCTTCAGCAAGTTCAACAGAAAATGACAGTTACGTTACTTACAACTACATGGAAGGGCATTGGGCAGTTGGCACAATAGACCGTACAGCAGCAGTTGACAAAGGAGTGTTTGATTTCCCAATATGGGCAGATGCTAGTGGTAATTTATATAATCATGAGTACGGTTTTGCACATGGCACATACACACCTTATGCAGAGTCAGGCTCTATATCGTTAGGTAATGGTGACCAAATAATGAAAGTTACAAATCTTATTCCTGATGAATTGACTCAGGGCGATGTTAAGGTATCATTTAAGACAAGATTTCATCCTAATGATACTGAAACAACACATGGCTTATATACTTTGTCTAATCCAACATCAGTAAGATTTTCAGGTAGACAAATAAGATTACGTGTTGAAGGTAGTAAATTAGCAGATTGGCGTTCAGGTATTATGCGTATAGAAGCTAATCCGGGCGGTGGACGATGAGTTCACAGTTACCTCCACCACCATTAGGTAATCAATGGAACACGTGGGGTGAACGTATTAATAAGTTTTTAGTGAACACACGAAACAAATTAGAATTTAAAGATGCCGACTCAAAAGCAACACAGGATGGCATTTTAATGTGGGATGAAGCTCAAAACGCTGTTGTTGTAAGTAAAAACGGTGCTTGGGTAAAACTTAAATACGACCCATGAATATAACAGAAGAACTAATGCGTGGTAAAGCTTGGATAGAGTCAGCACTAAAAAAAGGTGGTGAAACGCATGACTTTAAAGACATTGTAGATGGTGTGTTAAGTGGACACATGCAACTATGGATGGGTGCAAACGGATGTGCAGTAACTGAAGTAATCGTGTATCCTAATAAGAAAGTGCTTCATGTATTCTTAGCAGGTGGTGATAAAGGCTATGGAATTAAACAAATTACGGACATGCATGATGATGCAATGGCATGGGGTAAATTACAAGGCTGTGATGGGATGACAGTAGCAGGACGAAAAGGGTGGAAAAAAGTTCTTGAGTCTCGCGGTTGGTCAGAACAGTTTACAACATTATTGAAGGAGTTTTGACATGAGTGGTGGTGGCGGAAAAGGCGGTAGTAAAAAAACGGAGACAACAATACCTGAATGGGTACGCGCTCCTGCTGACAGAAATTTACAAAGGGCAGAAGCTGTACAACAAATTAAGTACATGCCTTACACAGGAGGTCAAGTAGCTGCACTTACACCTACACAAGAAGCGGCAATGAATAACAACATATCGACTGCACAAGCATTTGGTTTGTTAGACCCTAATAGCACATTAACAGCTACAAGTGGAATGCCAACTCCAACAACATACGACAATGGCATGAAAGGCTATGGCTCTATTGGTTTATACGACCAAGCACTAAAAGAACTTACAGCTAGAGACCCTGCAAACATGGATGCGTACAACAATTTATTTGGCAATGCAGTACCTGCTAATGTAGCACGTGGAGGAGGTGGTGGAGGTTTTAGAGGAAGTGCTAATTTTGGTGGTCAACCTCAAACACAACCTAATATTTTGATGGCTAGTGGCTCACCAAATGGTAGAGGCATACCCGGAGGCATGAATAGAGGCACAGGTGTTATAGCTGGTAAAACTAATCCAGTTTATCGAAGAAATGTTGTAGCAGATAGAGCAAAAACAAACCAAAAAAATTACAATACCTATGGTTCAGGTAAAAAATTTGGAGGTAACTACTAATGGCTAATCAAGGACTACCCGGTGGTCAAACAACACCACCAAACATAAACAGCCTAGCAGCTCAAGGCATTCAAGGTGCAGGAATGGGTACTGCCCAAGGTTTAGGATACAATCCTTTGTCAGTAAACGCTAACCAATTAAGCAACACTAGCTTAACACCATACATGAATCAATTTACAGATGATGTAGTAAAAGCTAATGAAGCTGATATTTTACGAGGCGCACAAATGGGATTAGACCATTTAGGTGCAGAAGCTCAAATGGCAAATGCTTATGGTGGCTCTAGGCATGGTGTTGCTATGGGTGAAATGGGTCGTGGAGTTGCATCACAACTTGCACAATCATCAGCAGGATTAAGACAAGCTGGTTTTCAAAACGCTCAACAAGCGGCAATGAACGACATTAATACTAATTTACAAGGACAAATGGCTAACCAACAAGCTGATTTGTCAGCACAAGGACAAAGATTAGGTGCAGCTAATCAATTAGCAAACATATCTAACCTTGGCTTTGGTATGGGTCAACAAGTCAACAACAACTTAATGCAACAAGGTATGCAACAACAAGCTATGCAACAAGCATTGTTTGATGCAGCACAGAAACAATTTCAAGGCTTTACAAATCAACCTGTTAATAGTCTTGGGTATGTTACTGCCGCACTTGGCAATACACCAGTACCTGAAACGCAAACAACAACTAAACAAAATGGTCTGTTTGATTATCTAACAGCCGCAACACAAATGTACGGAGGCTAAAATGTCATTAGGACTTGGACAATTATTTGGTGGACTTTTGTTAGGTCAAATGGCAGGAGGACTGTTAGGTGGTAAACAAGAAGAAGAACAGCCAACACAGGTAGCTAGTAATAATCAAAGTTTAATGGGTGGAGTACAAGGCATAAGCAATTCTATGTTTAAGGGTATGAGCCAAGAAGACGTTTATCGAATGGGTTTAGGATTTAATACTTTACGTTTAGAGCCTGACCAAACTTTAGCATCACAGTTCGAATCTAGAGTTAAAAGAATAAATGATGAAAAAGTAAAAGTAGCCGCCTCAGAAAAATTAGCATCACAAAAAACTCAAACAGCTACATGGCTTGAAAGCATAGGTCGAACTGATTTGGTTGCAATGCTAGACTCAGATATATTAACACCACTTAAAGCTTACGAATTAGGTTCTAAAAAAGAAGATATTCCTGATTGGCAACAAAAAATTAATTACGCAAAAAACATAATGGAAAATGGCAAAACAGGAACAGTAGCTGACATTCCTACATATATGCATGGTATTTTGAACATAGATGCACCTAAAGACCCGGAATGGATGCAAAAAATGACTGCTTTAGCTAATCCTCCTGAAAATGAAAAAGGTGTTGTTATTCCATGGTCGACACAACAATTAGAATTACTTGGCATTGAACCTGATGATGCACCTGTTTTTCAAGCGGCATTTGAAGAAATTGAGGGGTTAGCAAAACTTGACCCTGAAACTTACACTCCTGCAATTGTTAGACAAATGAAACTTAAAAAATTAGGTGTGTTGCTTGATGAGCCATCTTCACCTAATGCAGTACAAGAATACGAATACTATAAAGTTAATACAACAGATGAGCCACCAATGTCATTTAAAGACTATAAATTGTTAATGAAAGGTGGAGGTGTAGATGTAGATGTTAATATGCCCGGTCTTAATGAAAACGCTTATGGAACTGCCGCTACAACAGACCTTGTTAATGACCATAAAACATTAGTTGATGGTGCTGATGGATTAATGTCTGACATTAAAGAATTGTATCGATTACAAGATATATTAGCTGAAGCAGAAGATGGTAATATTACATTTGGCATGTTAGAACCTTTTTATACGAAAGCTTCACAATTTGCAGAAGCTATAGGTTTGTCAGATGGTAACCAAGCAACTAAAGTAGGATTAATGCAGTCTGCTTTCGGTGCTGAAACATTTAAAATGCTTAAAGTTTTAGGATTAGGTACTAAAGGTATTGATACTGTTCCTGAAAGAATTTTCTTGCAAGAGTCTTTTGTTGGTGTACCAACTATGACAGTTGCACAATTACAAGCAATGACACAAGCTAGGTTAGATGTTTTATTTAATGCAGTTGAATCATTTAACAAAAAAGTAAATGTAAGAACAGAAGATGAAAAACACTCTGCTTATTTTAAACTTTACGAACAAACGTTTAGTAGAAATATAGACCCTCTAACAATACCTAAAAGAGACAAAGAACTTAACAATCAAATAAATGCAACTGTAGGTAAATATTTTTAATGGCAACTTCACTAGACCAATATCAACAAGCAATAGTTAACGCTGATGCACAATTGATGGCGGCACAAGCCGCAGGTAATACAGCATTAGCTGATGAAATATTAACAGATATAAATTCTATGGTTTCTGATATGAAGCTTGAACATCCTGACTACAGACCGGAAGCTGTAGCTGATACATCAGGTGCATCGGTAAATACACAATTAAATCAATTACAATCGGCTGTTGATGAGCAACCTGTAGTTACTGAGCAAGTAACACAAGATGACCAAATGTCATTGCTCAATTCAGTAACACAATTAAATGATGGTGCATCAACAGTTAACACAGAACAAGCTGTAGTGCCTGTTAATGACAAACCGGCAGTTGACCAGTTATTAGCAGTTGCTGAAAATGGTGTTGAAGTTTTAAATGCTAATCAAGAGACAGCAATAAATTCAAACGTGCCTGTAACTGCTACAACAGAGACACAAGCACAAACAGAAACAGAATGGAATCAAGAAGATGCAATTATTGCACAATGGGGTCAAACAGAAACTACAGCCGGTAAATATATTATTGAATTACCTAATGGCAAATATAATTTTTTAGATGAAGATGCAGGGTTAAGCACAACAGACCCGGAAATGATTAAACTAGCTATGGATGAATTTGCCGCAGTTAGTCAAGGTCAACAGTATGATGGCATGACTACTGGTGACAGGTCAAAATTAAATTACTACGAAGACATTGTAAATCAAGACACATTCTTAGCTAGAGGTGGTGTTTTTCAATCCGGCTATTTGTTTGTTGGTGAAGGCATTGACGAGGCTTATGAAATTGCAGGTAACTCGTTAGGTAAAGATGGTGAGAAATTACGTGAAGAATACAATTTAAGACTTAAAGCATTTAAAGAAACAAGACCAAAAGAATACATGGCATGGAAAGCCGCAGGTGCAATTTATAGTACATTACCTGCAATGATAGCATTGCCATCTACAATGTACACTTATTTAGCTCAATTACCTGTCGTTCCCGGTGTAATCTTAGGTTCAGCTACAAGTGGTTCATTCCAAGCAGTTGAAGGTGCTGTAAGTGGTTGGTTAGCAAGTGATGATGGTCGTAGAGGTGAAGATGCCATGCAAAGAGGTGTACAACAAGGCATGTTTGGGTTAATGTTAGGTGGACTTATTCCAGTAGCACCAAAATTTTTAGCTTGGGGTTGGCATACAACAAGAAATGGTATTTTAAGAGACCCTGTAAATAAAATAGCAAAAGCCTTTGACATATCGAAAGGTGCGGCAAGAATGCTTAAAAAAACTATCTTAGAAGGTGGTGAAGATTTACAAGAAGTATTAAAACGTATGAGATTAGGTGGCACACAAGCTATGGTAGGCGATGCTACTGAGGCAACTAAAACTTTGTTAGATATGATAGCCGCTTCAGGAAATGAAGCCGCAGAAATTGTTAGCAAAAATATATTAAATCGGTCACAAACTAGTGCTAGTTCATTAGAAAGAAGTCTTGACAAAAATGTAGCTAATTTACCATTAATGCCTAATTCGCCACGAGGTACTCCAATAAAACAGGATGCAAAAATAGTTGCTGAAAATCTTGCTAAAAAATCCGCACCTGCTAGAGAAAAAGCATACACAAAAGCTTATAACACAAAACTTAATTACAATTCTGATGCCGGTGCAGTATTATTAGATGTGTTAAAAAAAATACCTAATGATTTAAAAACAGCCGCTACTAAAGAAGCAAATGATATTTTGCAAATGGAAGGTAAAGAAATAGGACAAATGGTATTAGAAGTTGGTCAAGATGGACTTTTAAAATTCAAAACACAACCTAACATGATGCAATTAGATTACATAAAAAGAGCGTTAAGTGAATTAGCTTACGACCCTTTAAAAGTAACAGGCTTATCTAAATCAGCCGGAAACATGCGGTATCAATTATCGGAAGCCTTAAAAAAATTAAACCCGAATTATGCAAAAGCATTGAAATTAGGGCAAGAAAAAATAACACGTGAAAATGCTATAGAGATTGGTGAAGAAGCACTTAAAGGAACAACAAGCGTTGCTCAATTGTCTAAACTTTTAAACGACAAAAACATAGGCAAGGAAGAAAGAGAAATGGTTGCTATAGGTTTACGTGCTAGTTTAGATAGAATTATGGGCAACGTTAGAGCAACAGCAAATCAAGGTGCAGATGTACAAGCTATGAAAAAGCTTTTATCTGATTTTTCTAGCAAAAACGCTATGAAAAAATTACGTTTGTTAATTCCTGATGATAAAGAATATAAAGCCATAGTTAGAGAACTAAACAAAAGTAATGCCGCTTTAAGTTTGCAAAATGCAGTAAACATAAACTCTAAAACTTACACAAGAACAGCATTAAATGAAGAAGTACAAGAAGTTGTAGAAGGTGGAGTAGTTAAAACGTTATCAAGAGGTGAAGCACCAAAAGCTTTAGCAAAATTTGTAGACAAATTATTAAGAGTGCAAGAAATTACAGCTAGAGATAGAGCAGTTATAATGAAAGAACTAGCACAAGTTTTAGTAGAAAAACGTGGTGGTGCGGCAGTTAAAGATTTTAAAGAGTTGTATAATGCATTTAAAAATAACGCTATGAGTTTTCAACAACTACAAGATTTAACAGCGTTTATGGCAAGTAGATTAGGAATGAAACCGACAGTAGCAGTTTCTGCGGCAGCAGAAGCATTTCAAGAGGATAAATAATGGCAGAACTGAAGAAAATGGATGATGATGAAGTACAAAGCATAGTTAAAGATGCATTGGATTCTGCAATATCTTTTGTTGAAAGTGAAATAGCTGAAGACAGAATAAAATCACAACGTTACTTCGAAGGTGAGACTGACATTGGACAAGAAGATGGACGTTCTAAAATAGTAGCTACAAAAGTCAGAGATACAATACGTGCTATAAAGCCAAGTCTAATGCGTGTGTTTTTATCTTCTGAAAACCCAGTAGAGTACGTTCCATCAAACCAAGAAGACGTAGTAGGAGCTGAACAAGCAACTAAATTTGCACATTGGAAGTTTCAGCAATTAGATGGGTACAGATTATTAAACGATGCTATACATGATGCATTAGTTAAAAAAACAGGTGTTATTAAAATATGGTGGGAAGACAACACAGAGGCTGAAATACACTCATACACAAACGTTACTGAAGAAGAAATGTATGCTATTGTTAATGATGAAAACGTTACAGTTTTAGAGCATACAACTGAAATAGAAATGGAAGTAGATGAGTTAGGTATTGAAACAGAAGTACCAATGCATGTGTTAAAAGTAAGTCATGAAAAGAAAACAGGTAGCCTACAAATGGAATCTGTACCACCTGAAGAATTTATTGTAGATAGAAACGCAAAAAGTGTAGGTGATGCACACATTGTAGCTCATCGTACTGAAATGAGAGTTAGTGATTTAGTACAAATGGGATATGACTTTGAAGAAATATCTAATTTATCAGGTCTAAGCTCAGATGATACATACACAGACTCAGAAGCATTTGAACGCAAAGGTTATGAGCAAGATGAAGAAGCACATAATGCCGACCCATCTATGAAAAAAGTTTCAGTTACTGAAGCTTACATGAAGATTGATAAAGAAGGTACTGGTATAGCAATGATGTACAAATTACTTCTTGCAGGAGGTGATGACAAGCTTTTAGAGTGTGAGCCATATGGTGAAGTGCCATTTGCAGTATTTGAAGTAGACCCTGAGCCACATACATTCTTTGGTCGTAGTGTTGCAGACTTGCTTATGAATGACCAAGACTCTTCTACAGCTATGCTAAGAGGGATGATGGATAACGTAGCATTAACAAACTCACCAAGACAAGGTTATGTACAAGGACAGGTTAACGTAGACGATTTAATGAACAATGAGATAGGTGGTCTAGTAAGAATGAAGTCACCACAAGCGCTTGTAGATATTGCAACTCCTTTTGTCGCAGGTCAGGTATTAACTGCGATGCAATACATGGACGATGCTGTTGAAGCTAAATCCGGTGTAAGCCGAGCTTCTATGGGTCTTGACCCTGATGCCTTACAAAATACCTCAGCTACTGCGGCTCGTCTACAAGCACAACAAGGTTCTGCTCAGATAGAAGTTATGGCTCGAAATATCGCTGAGGGCGGCATGAAACGATTATTTAAGCTAATGTTACACCTTATGGTAGAAAATAGCTGTGAAGAGACTATGATGCGTTTACATGGACAATTTCAACCAGTAGACCCACGCATTTGGAATACAGACATGGATATGTCAGTTAATGTTGGTGTTGGCACAGGTCAAGAAGGTGAAAGACATGCGGCACTAACTCAAGCATTACAAATGCAAATGCAAATAT
>Ga0209337_1002226_pt1 | contig 14234 bp, 16 predicted proteins | sample LinPmetageLP53_FD_184044 | JGI IMG/M metagenome (GOLD analysis project Ga0209337, IMG submission 184044) | Marine viral communities from the Pacific Ocean - LP-53 (SPAdes) (version 2) | ecosystem: Environmental > Aquatic > Marine > Oceanic | place: Pacific Ocean | collected 2010-02-08
CTTAAGAAGTTCTTAATGATGGAAGAAGGCACTACACAAGTGCGAGTCCTACCGGCTAAAGACCCGGATGAAAATTTCTACGCTGAAACAGGTATTCATCGTATTAATGATAAAAACCACCATTGCCCACGTGTAAAAGGTGATGATTGCCCTATCTGTGATTTAAGCTTTAAGCTTTGGAACACTAAAGATGAGGGTAATATGGCAATCGCTCGTGAAATTAAAGCTCGTAAGCGTTTTTATCTAAATGCGGTTGAGCGTGAAACAGGCGACGTAAAAATCCTATCCGTAGGTATTAAACTATTCAGTAAGATTCTTGATTGCTTTTTTGACGAAGACTTTGGGGATATTACAGACTTGAAAACTGGTAATGATTTTAAAATCGTCAAAGATAAATCAGGTGAATGGCCAAATTATGACAAGTCATCTCCAAAGCCTGCTAAATCAGAGGCTGGAAGTGATATGGAAGTAGCAACTTGGATGGATTCATTACATGATATTCAAGGTCTTGTTAAAGTCGCAACATACGAAGACTTAAAGAAAATGGCTATGGAAATTACAGGAGAAGATATCGTAGAGCAAGTTAGAACTATTGCATCTACGTCAACCGAATCTAAATCAGATGAAGGAGACGATTATCTCTCGCACCTTAAAGGGTTAGAGTAGAGTTATTTTTTTGTGTTGGGCTGCTTTTAGGAATAGTATTACCTCGTATTTAAACAATTTACTTTCTAAATTACGATAATTTCACAGATTCTTAAAAGTGGTCCTTTTTTATTATGAAAACTAAAGAAAAGATAAAAATATTAGTAGTTCCCGCCAATGAAGGCGGTTGTAGCTATTATAGAGCAATTATGCCTTTTGAAAAACTTCAACAACATTGTGGTGAAGAAGTAGAAATTAGGTTTGATAAAAACCCATTAAATTGGAGTACCGAAACTAATACAGCTGGAGAAATTAGTGAAGATATAAAGTGGTGTGATATTATAATGACACAAAATATATCTAACTTTGGACCTGCTTTTATGGTTGAGTTATTTAAAGAAGCTAAGGAGAATAATTGCTTTATTCACTATGATACGGATGACCTCCTTACAGAAATTTACCCAGGGCATAGACTGTATGATATTTACCAAGAAAGAAAGCTAAGCGAACTTACAATAGGAATGTATCAAAATGCAGATTTAGTTACTGTAACTCAGAAAAAGTTTGCAAACAGGATAGTAGAACATGTTAGAGGTACTTTAGCTGTGGTTAAAAACGCTATTGATTTTGATTTACCGTGTTGGAATCTATCAAAGCAATATAGAACTTCTAAGAAACAACCTTGTAAAATTGGATGGGTAGGAGGTATTCACCATGAGCAAGATGTTAAGCAAGTTCCTGGTTTAGGTATTAGCGTAAACGCTAAAGCAGGTCCTGAAAATATTAGGTGGGGATTCTACGGAAGACCTCCAATAGGGGAGGAAGGAAAAGAAGATTGGCAGCAGAAAGTGTGGGATGAATATACCCGTATTTTAGTTGGTCCTCAGAAGCATAAAAACTGGGCTGTATTTGAAGCTATGCCTACTGATAGGTATGGTTCTATGTATACTAACATTGATATAGCTATAGCCCCTCTAGAATGGAACAACTTTAATGATTCAAAATCTGAAATCAAACTTATGGAAGCTGGGCGTTATGGCGTTCCTCTTATTGCTACTGATTGTGGCGCGTATGACGAAATTATTCAAAATGGGGTCACGGGATATTTAATCCCTAAAGATAATAAAAAATCTGATTGGACTAAAGCTATTTCTAAATGTGTAAAAGATCCAAAGCATACTAGAGAAATGGGTAGAAAGCTAAAACAAATTGTGGATGAACGTTTTGATATAAACAAGGTAGTTCATCATAGAGTAAACCTCTACAAACAACTACTAAATCGTGACGAAAATTAAAATCCTATCAGGGTGGTCTAACCCAGGAGGTTCTACAACAGCCTTTATAAATCTATGTAACTTGTTTAACGAGAATGGAATGGACTGTACTTTTTATGGTCCTCATTCTTATCATTTAGGTCAATGTATTTCCAATACAATAGAAAACTGTGCAGTTAACGATGAAAATGAAATTTTAATTACTCATTTTTTCAAACTGCCTCACCGTCCAGAAAAATCTAAAAAAGTAATCTTAGCCTGTCATGAGAAAGGGGTATTCCCCATAAAGACTATACAACCTTATTGGGATGAAATAGTTTATGTTGCAAATTCCCAAATGTTCTGGCAAGGGGTTAAAGGTACAGTAATACCTAACGTATTACCCGTTATAAATAGAGAACGAAAAGAAACTTCTAATAAAGTTGCAGGTATTATAGGGAGCATTGATAAAAATAAAAATACTCATATATCCATTCAAAGAGCTTTAGATGATAACTGTGATAAAGTTTTATTATTTGGGATGATTACAGATAACCCTTATTGGGAACATGCAGTAAAACCTCTTGTAGATGGTGATAAAGTAGTGTTTAGTGGGTATATTCAAAATAGGGATGCAATTTATTCTCAATTAGATGTAGTATATCAATCATCTGATAGTGAATGTGCATCTTTAGTCTCTCATGAATGTAAATCCTTAGGTTTAGAGTTTAAAGGTAATGAGAATATAGAAGAAGTTACTACTTTAGTTTCTAACTCTGAAATATTAGAGAAATGGAAAAAGGTTTTAGATTATGATAATTGGTAATGGATTAATAGCAAACGGATTTAAGAATTTTAACCACTCTAATTATGTAATATTAGCAGCCGGAGTTTCTAACTCCCTAGAAACTCGTTTAGGGGAATTTGAGAGAGAAAAAGATTTAATATTAGATACAATTAAACAGTATCCAGATAAGAAGATTGTGTATTTCAGTACAGTTCTTATTAATTCTTTAGATAACCCATACTATTCCCATAAAAAGGAAATGGAAAAATTAATAGCATCTACCTCTAAAGAGTGGACTATTTTTAGAGTGCCTCAGCTTGTCAGCGCTGAAGGAAACTCAAGTAACTTGATTCACTACCTTAAAGATAAAATATTACAAGAAGACGAGTTTGTAATATATGAGGGAGTGATGAGATCTCTTTTAGATATAGAGGATCTAGTAAAGTTAGTAAAGTTATCAATTACAAAAGTTAATAGAGGTATTATAAATATTTCAGGGATAGAAATTCTTAAAGTTATTAATATTTGTGAATTACTAGCCCTAACTCTAAATAAGCCTCTACGTATAGTAGTTGAAGATAAATATGAAAATTCTACATGGACTGAACTAAATGATGTACTTATTGAAAGTTCTATGTCAGTGCTGGACATTAAATCTAAAGGATACACTAAAAATCTAATAAACAAATATATTAAAAAATGGAATTAAAAATATTAACAGGATTTTACAACGCTGAAAAGTATATTGAGCGCTGTTTAAAATCTATTCAATCTCAAACTTATACAAATTTTATTTGTTACATTACTCATGACCTATCGACAGATAAATCTAAAGAAGTTGTTGAGAACTTTATTAAAGAAGATGACAGATTTATCCTAGTAAAAGACCATCATAAAAAACTATACCAAACAGGTAATTTCGATAAAACCATTAGATTTAACAATAGTATAAAGGATAATGATGTACTTATAGAAGTAGACGGAGATGATTATCTCCCAGATCCTGAAGTATTTTCAAGAATAGCTAAACTGTACAAAAATAATGATGTATGGATCGCAAATGGAAGTTTTATGTATTCTAATGGACAAAGCGGATTTTCACAGAAGCAAGAAGGCTTTGATAATTTAAGAGCTGTTAGATTTACAGCTTCTCATATTAGAACATGGAGAGCTTTTCTTTGGAGATCTATTAAAGAAGAAGATCTCAAAGATGAACATGGAAATTACTGGCAATGGAGTGGAGATTTATGTTTTATGTATCCAATGCTAGAGATGGCAGGGAAAGAACATTATACCTTTATGCACGAAATTAACTATGTTTACAATGGAGAAAACCCTCTAAATGAGCATAAATTAGATATGCACATGGTTAATAATCACGCATACCTCATTAGAAACAAAAAACCTTATAATAAATTATGCAAACAAGAACAGTAACGATAGCTATTCCTACGTATGACAATAACAATGGAGGTGTAGAAAATTTAAATCATTTATTTAAATCTATAGCTACCCAAGATTATCCGAATATTGATGTAGTAGTATCTGACCACAGTGAGATATTAACTATTAAAGAGCTTTGTGAATCGTTTTCCCAAGTTCTAAATATTAAATATATTAAAAATGACAAGGATAGAGGTTACTGGGGAAGTAACTTAAATACAGCCTTAATTAATAGCTCTGGAGACTTATTAAAACCTATGCTGCAAGACGATTATTTCTTTAATGACTCGGCTATTAGTACTATAGTTAATAATTTTGAGGAAAATAATTTTAAATGGGCAATATGTGCAGGAGTGCATACTCAAGATAGAAATTCCTTTTATAATCCAGTATTTCCAAGGTATACTGAAGATATCCATAGAGGGAATAATAAACTAGGAGGTCCTAGCGGATTAGTTATTTGCAAATTTTCAGGACATCTTTACTTCTCATCAAATTTAAATTGGATGGGAGATTGTGATTACTATAAAAGAAGTTTTAAAAGGCATGGTTTGCCGACTATAATAAAGGATACCTGCGTTGTATACAAACAATGGGCAGGTCAAATGACTAATACCATTACAGATAAACAAAAACAAGAAGAAGTAGCATATGTTATTGCTAAATTTTCAACCCCTTATGAATAACACCACTCAAGATAAGATAAAAGCTTTAGTAGAGAGTATATCCGATGATGAAAACTCTTTAAGATATATTTATAACTCCAATAAGGAATTTATTCCAGGAACTACTCCTGTTTACTATTCAGGTCCTTACTGGGATAACAGAGAAATTGAAAAAGCTTTAAACTCCTTTTTAACTGGAAAATGGCTATCATCTGGGGAAAACGTTAATAAGTTTGAGACTAGATTTTCTAAAAAGTTTAATTTAAAATCTTCCGTTATGGTTAACAGCGGAAGCTCTGCTAATTTAGTTATGGTTGCGGCTATTAAAAAGGTGTTAAAGTGGGAAGATGGATCTGAGGTTATTTTATCACCAGTAGGATTTCCAACAACTATAGCCCCTGTAGTACAGGCTAACTTGAAACCTATATTCGTTGACATTGAACTAGATACTTTAAATTTTGACCTAGATTTAATTCAAGCTAAAATTACAAATAAAACTAAAGCTATTTTCGTATCTCCAGTACTAGGTAACTCTCCTGACATGGACAAACTGTGCGAGATAGCTAAAGATAATAATTTAGAGATTATAATGGATAACTGCGATTCTCTAGGAAGTAAGTGGAGGGGGAAATACTTAACTGATTACGCCATCGCCGCTTCTTGTTCCTTCTATCCAGCTCACCATATCTCTACAGGGGAAGGTGGCATGGTATCGTCTAATAATGAAGAAATAGTAAATGTAGCTCGAAGCTTAGCTTGGTGGGGGAGAGATTGTTACTGCGTAGGGTCTGCTAACTTATTAGCTTGCGGTACATGTGGTAATAGATTTGATACTTGGTTAGATGAGTATGACGGGGTTGTAGACCATAAGTATATCTTTACTAATATGGGTTATAATCTAAAACCTTTAGATATGCAAGGAGCTATAGGATTAGTTCAGCTTACTAAGTGGGAAGAAATTCATACAAACAGGGTAAATAGTAAAAATAAACTTCAGGATATTATTATGAAGCATTTACCTGATGTTCATATGCCTGTAGAATTAGAAAACTCAGAAACTTCTTGGTTTGGTACTCCCATAGTATGTAAAGATAAAACCCAGAAAGATTGGTTAGTAAATCTCTTTGAAAGTATTAAAGTACAAACTAGAAATTATTTTGCGGGTAATATTTTAATACATCCTGGGTATTCCCACTTGGATAATTATAAAGATTATCCTAACTCTAATGAAGTACTAGACAGAGTTTTCTTTATCGGAGCCTCCCCACACTACACCTCAGAAATTTTCGACTATATTGATAAGGAGTTAGAAAATGCAATTCTCTAGACTTGAAATCCCGGATGTGATACTAATAACTCCTAATGTACTTGGAGATGTTAGGGGGTATTTTTTTGAAGTATTTCATGAAGATAAATTTGGTATAAATTTTACAACCGAAGAATCTACCCCTAAATTTGTTCAAGATAACCAAGCCTTTTCAACTAAAGGGGTAGTAAGAGGTCTTCACTTTCAAAATAAATACCCTCAAGGTAAATTAGTAAGATGTATTAAGGGATCAATACTAGATGTAGCTGTAGATATTAGACCAGATTCCCCAACTTTTGGACACCACGTTTCAGCTGTGTTAAGTGAGTATAACCATAATCAACTTTGGGTTCCTAGGGGATTTGCGCATGGATATTCGTCTCTAGGAGATGAGAATATTGTTCTTTATAAATGCGACGATTTTTACCACCCTGAAGATGAAGGGGGAATTAAATGGAATGATCCTTCCCTAAATATAGATTGGAATATTTCATCCCCCGTAGTATCTGGTAAAGATATGGTACTCCCTTTACTATCAGAGTTATAAATGTTAAAATTAGAAAACATAACATTAGTAATATTATCATCTATTAAGATTGATAAATCTATAAAAGCTCTAGAGTATAGTAGTAAGGATATTCAATGGGGGTCTGTGAAGTTAATATCAGATATTAAACCTGATAATTTACCTGATTTTATTCATCATGAATTTTGCCCTAAAATGTCTAATATAGATGAATGGAATTATGCTGCTATTTACGAATTACCTAAGCACATAGAAACTGATTACTGTATGTTAATTCACGATGATGGATTTGTAGTAAATGCGGATTCCTGGAGAGATGAGTTTCTAGACTACGACTATATTGGAGCACCTTGGCCGATGCCTCAAGATGATTTTTCATTCAGAGCTAAAGATGGAGAATTAGTTAGAGTTGGAAATAGTGTATCCTTGAGAAGTAAAAAACTTTTAGATTTACCTATAGAGTTAGATTTAGAATGGAAAGCATTTCATGGTTACTATAACGAAGATGGATATATTTGTGTTAATTATAGACACAAATATCTAGAAAACGGCATTAAATTCGCAGATATTGATATAGCTAAATATTTTTCCCATGAATCTATGATTCCAGAAATTGAAGGTATTATACCTTTTGCGTTCCATAGACATTATGGGACTAACTCACAGTACCCTAATTATGGAAAATAAGAAAATACATACAAATTTTATAGTTGTTAGTGACTATAACTGGCTTCCTGAGAAAATAGAAGATTCTTGGGTCCATCAATACACTGATAATTATTTAATTTACGATAAGTTTCATAGATTTCCTGAATCCGATAAAGTAAAACATCAACTAAATGTAGGTCAGAATATTTATGATATGTTAGATTTTATTATAACCCATTATGAAGAGTTACCGGATAATACTATATTCTGCAGATCATGTATCATGTGGCCGAAAGATTCTGGAACTCCTAGATTAGATGAAAATGGAAATAGACTTTCTAATGGAACTTGTGGGGAAGAAAAATTTCATGAATTAATGAATAATACTACTTTTACTGAATTGCATGACTTTGGACCTGAAGTGCACAATGGAATTGGAAGTAGAATGGCTGCAGATGGAGGATTTTTAGAAATTAACAATAGCTGGTATTTTAATCATATCCCGTTTAAACATTTTAACAATACAAACTTATTTCTACAAGACGTATTTAAAAATCCTGAATTGCCCGAATATATAAGATTTTCTCCGGGAGGAAGTTACATTATACCGAAAGAAAATATTCTAAAATATAGTAAAAATTTCTATGAACAGATTAGGGAGCTTCTGATGTGGGAATCCGTAGTAGGAGAAGCACACATGATTGAGAGATGTTTATATACTTTTTTTACATGTGATTATAAAGTACAAGAGAAATACAAATAAATGAAAAACGAAAAAATATTTATAACAGGGGGAGCAGGATTTCTAGGTAGAAATCTAATAGAAAGATTATACAAAGACAATGAAATAACTGTATACTCTAGGGATGAGGCTAAGCATTACTATATGAAGAAAGACTACCCTTCAGTTAAGTTTGTAATCGGAGATATTAGAAATAAGGATCTTCTGGTAAAGAAATCTAAAGGACACACAATAGGTATTTTTGCCGCTTCTCTTAAACAGATAGAAGCTTGTAATGATAATTACGAGGAAGCTGCAAAAACTATTGTAGACGGGGGATTTAATTCAAGACTAGCTGCAGAAGAAAATAATTTTAAATCCGCATGTTTTATATCCACAGACAAGAGCCGTGCTGCTACCACTTTATATGGTGCTATGAAATATGTTGCAGGGGAGGGGTTTATAGCAGGAGATTCTAACTGTAAGTTAACTACCGCAATATACGGTAATGTTACAAATTCAACAGGTTCAATTATACCTCTTATATGGAACTTTATTAAGAAAAATGAGACGTTATCCTTATACGGAGCAGAAATGACTAGATTTTTACTAGACGTAGAAGATGCAGTAGATTTAATTATGAAATCTCCATTGCACGAGGGGTGTAATATTATTCCAATAGCACGATCCTTTAACGTTAAAGATCTATTTGATATTTATAGAAAAAAGTTTGGGCTTAAGTACATTATTACAGAACCTCGCACAGGGGAAAAAATTCATGAGATTATGGCATCAAGTGAAGAAGTTCGGAGAATGGAGTTAATTAAAAATGATAATATCTACCTACTACATCCGCAGAAAGATGTTAATGAAGTTTCCTTTACACACAATGAATACTCATCCAGAGACCACTGCCTAACCCGTAGTCAATTGTACAATTACCTCGAGTCTAAAAATTTCTACCAACCATGAAAGTATTAGTATTAGGAGATAGAGGAATGTTAGGTCATATGGTTGTAAAATACTTACAACATAGTAATGTAGAAGTTATTAAGTCTAGTCTACCCTGGTCGATGGATAAAACTAATATTAGTAATTTTGATGGTGATTATATTATCAACTGTATTGGAGCAATTCCCCAGAAAACTAGTAATTTTGATATTAACTGGGAGATACCTATATGGTTAGATTTACATTCTCCATGTAAAGTAATTCATCCAGGTACAGACTGTGAGATGGACAACGACGATTATGGCATATCCAAAAACATAGCAGGTGATTACATTCGCAACTCAGGTACTAAAACTAAAGCACTTAAATCTTCAATCATAGGACCAGAGTTAAACGGAAATGCAAGTTTACTAGAATGGTTTTTATCTCAAGATGAAGAAGTTATTGGGTATTCAAAAGCGCTTTGGAATGGAAACACTACATTGGAATGGGCTAAACAATGCCTATCTTTAATGCACGATTGGGATTTATATGAAGTAGAGACAATTCTATGCGGTGAAACTATATCTAAATACAATTTACTTCACACTATAAAAGAAGTATATTCTAAAGATATTGAAATACTTTCCAAGCCTTTAGGTAAAGATAAATGCTTACGAGATGCTCCTTTAATATATTCAAAAAATATAAAAGACCAATTAACAGAATTAAAAGAATTTTACAACAGATGATTACAACCGAACTTTACAATGGACAGGGACATGGGGATCAAACTTGGGTTTATATTACTACAAGATACGTAGCACATATACTAGGATATGAATTTGGCATAGGTCACCCTGAGAGATGGAAACTACCTAACCTAAACATAGACTTTGGAAAAGAAGTTATTGGAGGGAAAAGTCCGGAAGGAGGTCCTCCTAGTAAACTACCTAAAGGCATTACTAACTACTATAAAGAAAATCACACGTATCATCCTAATTTTCATGATTGTAATATTAGTAATATAGATCCAAAAGTTTTAAAACTTCCTGATAACACTAAGTTGGAAGGATTGCTTCACTACGGAGAGTTACTAGATGAGAATAAAGAATTGTTTAAAGAGTGGTTAGACCTTAAAACCCTTATGGATAAAAATCCTGTAATACCTGGCAAAGTAATATGTAACATTAGAGGGGGAGAGTATAGATCCGTACCTGACCTTATATTACCTAAAAGGTATTGGGATTTAGCGTTAGCTAGATTAGGGAACCCTGAAGTAGAGATTGTAACAGATGACCCTACGTATGCGCTATCACTAATTCCAAATGGGAAGATATTCTCTGGAAGTATGACTGAACATTTTGAAAATTTATTTACTGCGGAGACTTTAATACTATCGAACTCAGCATTTGGATTTTTTCCTGCCGCGCTTGGACCCTCTAAAACGGTAATAGCTCCTAAGTACTGGAGTAGATGGAATATATCTGATGGGTTCTGGGCTATGGCTATGGATAAATGTAACAAATTCACATATATTGACAGGGAAGGTAATGAGTAAGATCTACGATTGTTTTAATTTTTTTAACGAGCTTGATATTTTAGAGCTTAGACTTAACACTCTATATGACCATGTAGATTTTTTTGTCATTGTTGAATCGGATGTAACTCACTCTGGAGAACCTAAAAAGTTCTTTTATGAGGAGCATAGAGAGAGGTTCTCTAAATTCGCTGATAAGATATTAAATTATAAGATTTTAAATACCCCCTCCGATTTCATTAATCTCCCAGAAACAAACGAAGAAGAATTAAAGAAAGTATACACGTACATTGAAACACAGTCTAATAGATTTAATAGAGCCACTCAACTTGATTATGGAAGAGATTTCTTTCAAAAAGAATCAGTGAGAAGAGCTTTAGCTTACTGTAAGGATGATGATATTATTATGTTTTCTGATGCGGATGAAATTCCAAACCCAGAGTTTTTAAAAACTATTAAGAATTTATCTTTAGATGATACTCTATACTCCTTAAATCAACCTATGTATTGTTATTTCTTAAACATGTTAAAGCAATCTGATTGGTACGGAACTAAAGTAGGATTATATAAAAATATTAAAGATTTATCCTTGAACGAACTTAGAGGGGATGAGTCCTTGACCGTAAAGCTGCCAGACGGTGGTTGGCATTTTAGTTTCATAGGAGATGCAGAGATGGTAAGAAAGAAGATTACATCATATTCTGCTAGAGATTTAGTAAATCAGCATGTATATGACAGTGTAGAAGATAATATTAAAAATGGAATAGATGTATTTTTTAGAGGAAAACTAACTCAAGTACCTATTGACAGCTCCTATCCTACACATATATTAAACAACTTAGATAAGTACAAACATATGATTAAACCATGAACAACTTAAACAAACAACATTCAGTATTCTTACAAGGAGGGCTAGGAAACCAACTATTTCAAATATCCACAGCATACGCCCATGCTGAAGTTACAGGGGATACATTAATATTACAAGATGGACAGCACCATTTACCTCTACAAGGGTCTAACGTAGAATCTTATAAGGATAATTTATATCTTAAGTTAAAATTTTCTAAAAACTTTGATCGTAGTTCCTTTACATTATTCCAAGAGCCATCTTTTAAGTTTACTAGATTACCATATGCTAGAGATTTGTATCTATCTGGGTACTTTCAATCTGAGAAATATTTTAAACCTTATAGGAAAGAATTACTAGATTTATACAATATAGAATTTCTTACCAATAAACACGTTAAAGATATTGACGATAATACAATAAGTTTACATGTAAGGAGAGGGGATTATTTAAAATTGCAAGACTCTCATCCATGTTTAGACTTGTCATACTATCAAAAAGCTTTAGAAGAATTTCCCCGTTATTATCCTGTGTTAGTTTTTTCTGATGATATAGAATGGTGTAAATCCCATTTTACTTCTGATAGATTTAAATTTATGGAAGGTAATAGTGATTTAGTAGATTTACTTACTATGACCAAATGCACTCACCATATTATAGCAAATAGTTCATTTAGTTGGTGGGGAGCCTGGTTATCTGAATCTGAGGGTATTAAAATTGCTCCGAAGAAATGGTTCGGACCTTCAGGACCTCAAGATACCGAAGATTTAATTCCTGAAAATTGGAAAAAAGTACTTTAATATAATATGAAAAAAGCATTAGTATTAGGTGCCGGAGGTTTTATAGGAAGCCATATGGTAAAGAGGTTAAAATCAGAAGGTTATTGGGTTAGAGGTGTAGATTTAAAATACCCTGAATTTTCAGAAAGCTCAGCTGATGAGTTTATTATAGCAGATTTACGAGATTATAGTAAAGTTAAAACTGTATTTCATTTATCAAAGTCTTATAAAGATGGATTTGATGAAGTTTACCAATTTGCTGCTGATATGGGGGGAGCAGGATATATATTTACAGGGGATCACGATGCAGATGTAGTCCATAATTCCGCAATGATTAATTTAAATGTAGCTAAAATGGCTTCGTTATTTGAGATACCCTCTAAAATTTTCTATTCATCTTCTGCTTGCATATACCCTACAAGAAATCAATTAGATCCTGAAAACCCCTTATGTTCAGAAGAGTCTGCATACCCTGCAGATCCTGACTCAGAATATGGATGGGAAAAACTATTTTCAGAAAGGATGTATAAATCATTTGAAAGGAATTATGGAGCAGATATGCGAATCGCTAGATTTCATAATATTTACGGACCTGAAGGTACCTGGACTGGAGGTAAAGAGAAAGCTCCTGCTGCAATGTGCCGTAAGGTTGCTGAGATAGATTCTGGGTTTATTGAAGTATGGGGAAAAGGGGACCAAACTAGATCTTTCCTTTACATTGATGACTGTATTGAAGCAGTTAGAAGGTTAATGGAATCAGATTGTAAGGAAGTTATTAATATAGGGTCTGAGGAAATGATAGCTATTAATGATTTGGCTGAGATGACCATTAGAATTTCTGGAAAAGATATTGAATTAGAAAATGTACCAGGTCCAGAGGGGGTAAGAGGTAGAAATTCTGATAATACTCTTATTAAGAAGCATCTTAACTGGGATTATGAGTATTCTTTAGAAAAAGGTATGAATATCACATATAATTGGATAGAATCTCAAATAAAAGGACTATAATAGTATATGACATCTTTCTTAGACGACATATGCAAACAACTTGACAACGCCGCCATCTTAGCTGATGAAAGCAAAATCTACGGATATGTAGACTCGGGCTCACATGCCCTTAACAAAATTATTTCAGGAGATTATAATGGCGGTTTCCCCATCGGCTCGATTACAGAGATCTACGGCGAGAGCTCGAGCGCAAAGACGGTGTTTCTCACTCATGCGTTCATTGGCGCGCAAGCGCAAGGATTCTACACCGTCATGGTGGACAACGAACATGCTTACAGCCCTTCCTTCGCCGAAAAACTTGGATTAGACTCTAAAAAGCTAATCTATACTAGCCCAGAATCTTTAGAAGATTGCTTCGAAACTATTGAAAAGGTTATTCTAGCTATTCGAAAGAAAGATAAGGATACTCCTATTATGATTGGATACGATTCTATTGGAACATCTCCCACAAAAAAGGAAATGGAAGATGATTTTGGTAAAAATTCAGAAATGGGTGGAGCTTTAAGAGCTAAAGTAGCAGGTCAATGTTTACGAAGAATTAACCCCCTATTACGTAAGTACAAGGCTGGATTAATCATTATTAACCAAGTTAGGAGTAAGGTTGGGGTAATGTTTGGAGACCCTCGCACTAGAGCTGGAGGTGGAAAAGCACTTCTTTACTACTGTGGAACTTCATTAGAGACCGCATCAGGTAAAAGTGACCAAATGTTTGATGAACGTAAAAACCCACTAGGCATTACAGGTACTATCAAGGCTGTTAAAAATAAAATTACTAAGCCTTTCCAAACTTGTGAATTTAAGCTTTTGTACGATAAAGGCATTGCACCAGAGTACGGTTTAACGGAACAGTACTATAAAGATGGAAAAGCTTCAAAACCTTCTCCTGGATGGTTCTCCTTAGATAACGGTGCTACTAAACATCGTAAAGGAGACTTAGATTCTAAAATAGCAGAAGATTTAAAAAACAAATAAAATGAGTATATTATACGGAATTATTTCTATCCCAGTATTTTTGGGAGTTTTATGGTGGATTTTTAATTTAATTTTTAGCCCTATCATAGTCGCTAATAACGTGTTAGACGAATTTTTCCCTAAGGTAAAGGTAGAAAAACCTTCAAATACCTTTGAAAAAC
>Ga0209337_1002227_pt1 | contig 14234 bp, 14 predicted proteins | sample LinPmetageLP53_FD_184044 | JGI IMG/M metagenome (GOLD analysis project Ga0209337, IMG submission 184044) | Marine viral communities from the Pacific Ocean - LP-53 (SPAdes) (version 2) | ecosystem: Environmental > Aquatic > Marine > Oceanic | place: Pacific Ocean | collected 2010-02-08
TTTCCCGCGTTTCTTTCTTCTTGGAGCAATAAAAATAACGTCGTCTTCATCAAATACTTTTAATTTAACTAACGCCAAACAACACGCAGAAAAGGTTTGAAGATCATATCCTGATATTTTATTTTTATTTATTTTCTTATGATAGATGCATTCACAAAAATAGTTATAAGTTTTTATTTGAAGTTTAATATCATGATTTTTTTTGAAACTATCTATGATTAGATTTGTAGATTGTAATTTGTAATCATCAACTTTATTATTTCCGAGTGGGAAGCTACAAATATATTTATCTTTCCAATATAAAACCATAGAACCTTCTTTTCCTTGAATAATCATTTTATAATCTTATATTATTATATTTTTAAATAATAAATAAGGAATTAATCTGACATAGTTATTGTTTTAAGTGTTTAATCTTCTATTATTATCATTTTAGGGGCAAATTGGATCTATTTTCATAACTAATTTTAAAATTAGTTATTCTTTAAGCCCCTTTTCATAACAATATCCGTTTAATAAGGCCATTTTTCCTTGTTTTTAAGTAATTATTATAATAAATTAAGATTATTCCGTGAAAACCCGATTTTGTAATTAATTCTATAGTATAATATTTTTACATTTTCGGGTTTTACTTTTTATTCTTTTGATCTTGCATGATTTCTTCAGCAACATTAAAAGTCGCGACCACGGGTTTCTGAACTTTAAATAAAATTGTTGATTGTTCGCTCGTTCGTGCGTAACTCCCATCGGGATCATGGATTGATATTGACAATGAAGCCAGCCTTACAGGTTTTGTGATTGTAAATTGAAGGGATGATTCCTGCCCGAAATAAAAATCTCCATCTCCATTTATTTTATCAACTATTCCAATAATCGGCATATTTGTATTGTTAACCTTTCCCCCGATGAATGGTGTTCCTTCAAGAATGTTTGATCTAATTGTATAATATCCCCGAATCATTCTCGTTGGTAAATTATCCGCGATGACTGTTATTGATGTAGTTTTATGAGTTATAATTGGATAAACTTGATTGTATGACGTGACGCTATACTTATCTTTTAAATATCCCCAAATATTCGCGGGAGTTGTAATCATATTGTTATATAATGGAGTCCCAGCCCAGTTAGTGCTATATATTTTTGTATCCCCTTCAACTACTTCAGCGTTCGTGCTTAATACAGATAAATCATTAGCCGATCCCCGTTGAACGTTGACTAATCTGTTATTTGTTCCGTGAAATTGTTTATAACTAAATCCAAGGAGTCCCCATAAGGATCTCGTCCATAAATGCTCGGGAACTCCAAAATCTTCAATCATGATTCCACACAATGCATCATAGATACGCCATTTTTCATAATTATCATTAACTCGGTTAATTCTTATTTGGGTTGTCGCGGGATTAGTGATGCCGATATATATTTGGTAATCATCAAAAGAATAAGGCGTTCTGTCGGGCGTCCAATCATTCGCCAAATCTTTCGGATGGATTTTATAAACTTCATCTCCCGCGTCCAGATCCACGGTGCTTGTTGGAAAAATTGGATTGCCTGCTGTCATAACATTCCCCCGATTCAAACATGTATGAAAGTTACTAAAAGCAAAATTGGTTCCATCCCACTCCAAAGACGGATTATCCGCTCCAATATATAAAAGTTTTTTCCAAGGGTTCATATCATATTTAGTTCCCGTGATTGTACGATTTTCTTGAACGTCGGGAACTATCCAATTCCCAAGATGTTCCGAAACTGATGATTGCGGATTTGGTCTTCCAGCCCAACCCGAAAGGGGCAACATATAAAACATCCCTGGGGCGTTGAAATGTAAATCAAATCCAATCTTTCTTCCTTGTTCTATTGTTCCCGTGTTTGAAGTTAGAGTCGTTTTTAATTCATCCCAAACTCCCGAATCAATCCCATTCACCGATCTCCATGGATAAATCGCAATATTTCCATTTGATTTTCCAATACATCCATAAGTAAATTGATCTAATGTTATATCGGGATTCTCATAGTATGTTTCTGATTGCAATGGATCAAAATATATTGTCAATAATAATGACATTAATTGTGCGGTTGTTGGTGGAATATAAGAACGGGGTTCATAGTATCCGCCCCAGCCGAGCTGGGTGTTCTCTAATTCCTGACCGCCAACTCCACCAGCCAAAGATTGTTTTTGATAATCAAATCTATTTATGTGAACCCATCGGCAATTATCAATTGATGTTGATGCATTATATCCATTTCCCGATTTCGCTAAATCAGACAAGACTTCGGGATAAAGCTTTTGTGCGTCAAAAAATGCTTTAAACTCATTCACTCTGTCTTTATTATTCAAGTCTCCGTATGGAATATCAAACTCAATTGGAAAGTTTTTGTCTATGACTACAGCGTTCAAAATTGTTGTGTTTTTTGTAGTTGCTCCTTTTATTCCCTTATAAACTCCATTTTTATCACGATTTAATAATCTTCCTTTTTCATATAATTCAGGATATTTAGTTGCGACAAATTGATATTGTCTTAACCATTGGAAGCCCGAACCGTTTAGATGTCCCGCTTGATATAGTTTATCCGCTGCAGTATTTCCCGATCCCGTAAGACTGAAATAATCTAAAAAGTTCTGTTTTGAATTATCTTCAATATTCCCCGAATAAAATGCTTTATAAGTTTCACTTTCAAGTAACTTTGATACTCCCAAGGGGTGTGCGTCATCTCCCGTATTATCTTGAACCACGATTTCATCATTTATTATCGCTTGCATCTGACGGGATATTTCAGTAGCTATAAAATCAGGACTATTAAATCCCGCTGGAATTGTAAGTTTTTTTAATTCTCTGTATATTTGGTACGTCCCGTTTTCAGGATCTCGCATATCTATCGTCGGTAATTCTGATCCTGTTAAACCTTGCTCCGTGAAATAAGTTTCATTACGAACCATTAAAGTATATTTAGCATTATCATTATTCGGTTTCAAAAGATTCTCATTATTGCCGTTTTTTATACATTTATAAAATGCCTTTTTATTATATAATAAATTAGTTAGTGACGTATTCGCTTTATCGGGATAAGTTAAAGTGACCCCTTGGGTGGTTCTATTATCCGCAATGACAAAATTATTCCGAACCAAGGCTTCGTTATACATCCATCGTCGCGGTAAATGTAAAGAGTTCGTACATCTTGAAGGTATATAATAATTGATGACAAATTGTAAAGTATCATCTCTTAATTCATGCTGTTCTTGTTTGAATATTGCCTTTGATATTGTAGCCCCCGATGGAAGATCATTATTCAATCTATCCGTTCCCAAGATTTCATTTTTCATTTCTATATATTGAAATAGTTTCTTTTCATCTAAAGGGACGCCTTTTATTTCAACAGTGCCTGGCTGACCCGCTCCCCGTTCACTTACAAACGCACCATAAACAGAAACTTTGTCATCTGGTTCAAGTAAAAGAATATCTTGGAGATTATTAGTCCATAAAGAAAAGTTTTCATTATTTCCCCCTTTCGCTTCTTCTGAATGAAGACGGTTCGCTTCTATGATCTTAATATCGGAATATTGATTCATTTATAATTATATTATATATTATATTTTTTATTTTTAAACTTAACAAAAAACCCAAAACCCGATTTTGTAAATAATTCTATAGTAAAATATTTTTACATTTTCGGGTTTTCGTTTAGATCTTAAAAATAAAATATTATAAATATTATAAAAATGGTTAAAGTATTAGAATTATTTTCGGGGACTGGTTCAGTTGGAAAAGTATGCAAACAATTAGATTGGGAAGTTGTTAGTGTTGATATGATATTGCCCGCCGATCATGAATGCGATATTATGGATTTTGATTATAAACAATATGACAAAGATGAGTTTGATATTGTTTGGGCGTCTCCGCCTTGTACTTACTATTCAGGATTACAGAATTGCTGGATTGGTAGAAAAAAAAAAGACGGTATTTTAGTGACTAAAGAAACAATTGAAGAAAAAATGAAAGAAGCTGATAAATTGATTTTAAAAAGTTTTGAGATTATAGATTATTTTAATTGTGAATATTGGTTTATGGAAAACCCTGCAACGGGTCAATTAAAAAATAGAGAAGTAATGAAAGGACTTCCATTTTATGACGTGTCATATTGTATGTATTCGGATTGGGGATATGAAAAAAAAACCAGAATATGGACTAATAAAAAAGATTGGAATAATTTATTATGTGATAAATCTGGATCATGTGGAAATATGGTGAACTCACAACATAAAAAGGTTCTCGGAAATGGATATGTAATGATTGATGGAAAAAAAACTTTATGTAATACAAAAGAATTAAGAAAAAAACATAAAAAAGATGTATCTATATCAATTGGTTCTGGTACAAATAGACTTGATAGATACAGAATCCCCGAAGATTTAATATTCTCATTATTTTTAGATTAAGTCGGGTTTTCAACATCATTCGCATCTTCAAAAACGGGTTCGGGCTCGGGCTCGGGCTCGGGCTCGGGTTCTTTTTTCTTTTTTATCTTTTTGTTTGATGGTGGAATAAGACTTTCTTTTTTATTTTTATCTTTTTTCTCTTTTAGATTCATCGCTTGTTCTTTTAATCCTTTCATTTCTTCTTCTGTTGGTGGTCTTCTTTCGCACTGGAAGATATAACATAAATTAACCTTGCAGAGACATTTGCTCTGCCACAATACTAATAAAAGCGAACTCACGGCCGATAAAACTAATACGATTGCCCCGCCCAATTGGTCTACACTGAAATCTTGAAGTTGTCCTTCACTTTCGCTCATTTATTTATATTTTATTTTTTTATTTCGGGAATAAAATATTTAATAAATTATATATGAATGAATCTTCTAAAAAACCAATTGTTGAAATCTTGGATTCCATGAAGGAACTAAATGCCGAGATTAAAAATATCAAGAACGATATATCATATATCAAACAGAAAATAAAAGAAAAAGTAATCCACGAGAAAATTATGGATGAAAAAATGAAAGATGAATGCGTGATTGAAAGTTCGTCTTGGTGGTGGAATTAATTTTTAGTGCGTTTAAAATATAAAGTTTTTTTATATCATTTATATAAATGGAAAATATAAGTGTTCTCATCCCTTCTTGGAATCGTCGGAGCTTCCTTCCGCTACTTTTAAGAAATCTTAAAATCCAAGATTATCCCCATGATAAAATTGAAGTCATCATTGATGATGATGGTACAGAGAAAATGATATTAGATGAAGAATTAGATGAAATAAAAGATCATTTATTTCCAATGAAATTAAAGTATATTAATAATAAATCAAGAAGAAGTATTGGAAAAAAAAGAAATGATTTAATAAAAAATGCTTCTTCAAAAATTATTGCATTTATGGACGATGATGATATTTATTTCCCGACATATCTTTCTCATAGTTATAAATCTTTAAAAGAAAATAAAGTTGGTTGTGTTGGATCTACTCAAATGATTTTCTCTATGTCTTGTAAAGATTATGATTGCTATATGATAAACTGCGGGAATAAAGTTCATTTAATACATGAAGCGACTATCATGATGACGAAGAAATGGTATAAAGCTTCGTGCGGATTTCATGATTGCAGTGAAGGAGAAGGTCAAAGCTTATTTCATGGAATGGAAAAACAAACTCATATCACAGATATTCAACATCTGATGTGCTGTTTACAACACGAAGGGAATACAATTAATAAAAAACAATTCGCAGATAAAGACCATAAAATAGATATTCAAATGGACGAACAATTAAAAATTGTTTTAAATAATATATTAAAGATAAAATAATATATATTATTATAATAGAAAATGACGTTTGATTATTCCGAAGAAGAAATCCACTCAATCTTAAAATCGTACAAACATAAACGGGAAAAGGAAAAGGAGAGATATGATAGAATAAAAGATACTGAAGAGTTTAAATTAAAAAATAGAATGTGTGCAAAGAATCACTATGATAATAATAAAGATCGTTACAAAGAGAAATATGAAAATAAAAAAGATTTAATAAAGGCGAGAAATAGTTATTATTATTATAAAAAGAAAAATGACATGGAAGCGTTCAAAAATAAATATCCCGAGCGATATGAACTCTTATTGATTGGCGGTTATTTCAAAGATTGGAAACCATTGGAATCTATTTCAACTTCATAGTCACTTTCTTCTTCAGCTGAACCTTCATCATCTGAAAGCTTTTCTTTTTTCATATAAGTCGGCGGTCTATAATCTTCATCAACTTTTATATGTTCTTTTAGTTCTTCAATTAAATCGGGTCTTCCGTGCATCGCAAGAATTGAAGTAATTTCATCAAAATAACCTTGATCCATTTTAACTTAACTTATATTTTTTTTTCATGAAATAAATTAAAAATTAATATCTTTAATTTCATTCATTACAGGTTCTTTTTTCTCGGGGTGAGATTCAAGTATTGAGTCAACGTATTTTTTTGCGGTAGTCTCTTGAACCACCCAATCACTCCAACAAAAAACGTACGCATCCATTCTGTCTTGTTCTTTAAGCAATTTCCGAACTTCTCTTTTGAAAGCATACTTATCCATCTTTTATAATATTAAATATAAAAAAATAAATAATAAAATAATAAAAATAATAATTATCCAAAACCCGATTTTGTAAATTAATCTATAGTAAAATATTTTTACATTTTCGGGTTTTGAAAAAAAAATATAATAAATAATAAATGCCTTTGGATAAAGATGGAAAAGCGATTCTGTATAAACCTTGGGTCAATAAAACTAAATCAAATAAAAAATATTTTGTTTACGTGAAGTCAGATAATAAAAGGGGATTCAAGAAAATCGGCTTCGGAGATAAAAGGTACGGACAATTCAAAGATAAACTTGGTAATTATAAATCATTAGATCACGGAGACCCACAAAGAAAAAAGAATTATTATGCACGCCATGGAAAGGCAACATCAAAGGATTCCGCTAAATATTGGAGTCATAAGATTTTGTGGTAAATAAATGAGATCCTTTAAGTATAATTAAAATAATAATAATAACAGATTAAATCATTTAAAAAGAAGATGATATATATTATTAAGAATAGAAAATGAAAGATTGTAAAGATAATAAGTTTAAATCTGAAAATAAAAATATATCTAATATTAAATATATGAAATATAAAGCCGTTGAATTATTTGACAATTCAAAGAGACCAAAATATTCTTGGAAGAAAGACCCGTCAAAGGTTAGAGACTTGGAGTTAGTTAGTTTCTATGAATATAATTCAACTTTAAAACTTCCAAAAAATTATTCTATTTTAACGGGTAAAAAATCTAATTTGACAGTTATTGATATTGATTGCAACAAAGATGAAAATATTGAAGATAATGTATTTATTAAGAAGTACGGATCAGACCCTTCAAAATGGAATGGAGTAGTCATTAAATCTCCATCAGGTGGGTTTCATGTATACTATCAATATGAAGCTTCACTTAAACACGGACAAGATGCAGTTTCTCATGTTGACATCAGGAATGACGGGGGACTAATCGTTTCGGCTGGTTCAATCAGAGACGGGAAAAAATATGAATGTATACATGGTGACTTGAATGATGTTCCAAAAATTAATGATGATATGATTGATTTTATCCATACTATAGATTATTACAACCCATCAAAAAATAATTCCAGCGATAGAAAAACTAAAATCAGAGTTAAGAAAATTAAAAGTAAAGACGGTACAAAAGAAATCATTATTGAAGAGATTATCGGTTGCGACCAGTCACTTTATCAATATGATTATCCTGATGAATTATTACATCATATTATCAAGGGGCTTCCTTCAAGATATTTTGAAACTTATGAAGGTTTCCTTATTTTTACAACCGCGATGAAACAGATTGACAGGTTAGATATTTGGAAGATGTATCCGAAAATCAGAAAAAATCCAAATGGAGAAGCTAAAAAATATGATGTTCGTTTCTATGATGGAATCAGCGGTCATAAAACTATTCTCGCTATGAACCATCTTCTTATCAATTCATCATATCAAAACGCAAGAACTTCTCTTGATTATTTCAAGTACAAACCAACTTTAAAAAATAAAAGAAACCCTGATGAAAAAGTTGATTCTGAAAAGCTTGGATATGATTTTTTCACGGATAGACTTGGAAAGACGGGTATTCGTTATGTTACTTGTCGCTCCGATACAGGTACAGGAAAAACAACTTCATTCAAAACCTTCATGAAGAATCACCCAAAAGAAAGATGTATTAGTATCGTATCAAGAATCTCTCTCGGGTTAGAACAATATGAAACTTTTAATAACGCGGGAATTGATACGGGATTTTATGAAAATGAAAGTTTTTATCCTGGTGAAAATTATATCGTACAGATTGATAGTCTTTTAAAATTACAATACTGGGTCAATCAAGCAGGGACTCAAGGATATACACTCTTTCTTGATGAATGGAATAGTATTGTAAAACATCTTTTCACTTCTGACACTATGACTAAAAACGGAGTTCGTATTCAAATTATGGATTTACTTGTAGAGATTATCCGTGACGCTAAATATGTAATTATGACTGACGCAGATATTTCAGATCAATCTTTAAGATTTCTTGATTTTGTTTTAGATAGTCCCGACTATAGAAATAGAGATAAAAAATTATCAGAGTATTCAGTATTTATTGAGAATGATTATAAACATAATAAGGGTACACCCGCCGAAGAGCTTTATGATATTGATACTCTCGCTCGTATGATGAAAGCTACTAAAAAATGGATTTGTCCTTGTGATGAAGCCCGCTCATGTCATCTTTTAAAAGAAATGATTGGAGATGATAATATTTTAATCGTTGATAAGAATACAACTGAACGTCACAACTGGGACGAATACGATAGAATTATTTTTTCTCCCAAGGTTATTTATGGATTAGATAGTATCATGGAAAGAGCCGTATTCTGTTTTTATCAAGAATCAACTATTGATGCACGGGATATGCTCCAACAAATTAATCGTAATCGGAATATTACTAAACTATATTATTTATTCCAAAGAAAAAGATGTCAAGAAACATATTTCAATACATTAGATGACGCGATTGAAGATAGTAATGATCTTAAAAAATGGTGCGATAAAAATGATTATCTCCACCAAGAAATGAGTTCAGTTCATTCCATCTTTAAAGATGTATTCAATCAATTAAAATATAATCGGGACGCGTTGGATTCTAACCCGTACGCACACTTTAAAAAACTTCTTCATGAAAGGGGCTTCAAAGATACGACAAAAATATTTCAATCTAATATCAAGAGAACTAAAGAACTTTTAAAGGTTGATAAAGAAAGAATGATTAGCCAAGTTCATAAAGATATTCCTTATGTGAAAGATAATAATGAAAAATATATTGGACTCCCCGAAGATGAGATTGAAAACTTCAAAGAAATATTTTGCGATATTAATTTCATTCGAAGGTATACATCATTGAAAAGGTATATTTTTTATGACTATGGAAGCGAATATAATGCAGAACAGAAAAAATGGATTCAAGAATATAAAGATGATGTAATGAGATTGAAGGAACAGAAAAAAGATATGAAGAAAGATATGAAAGATAAAGGGGAGTTTGATATTAAAAAGATAGTTTCAGATCAATCAAAGATTATCTTTCTTGACCGTTTAAGAACTGATATTGAAATGAATGATAGATTAAAAATTAATGATTTTAAATTATTAGATGATAAGAAGGCTAAAGAATATTACAAAGAATATCAAGCCACCTTCGGGGATAGAAGTAGAAAAGATAAAGAGAATCCATTACTTTCTGAAACGGGTACTCAACAGTTCGTCGGAAAGATTTATAAAAAAATATTTGGAATCAATCCTTTCAAAGGTTCATCAACATCAAAAGATAATAAAACTATCATGAAATATGCAGACGCATCTTTAAGAGACTTTGGAGTATTTCATGAAGTATTCACCTTATCAAAGGCGGAGTACGAAAAGAATAAAAATATGTTATATGAAACTGGAAAATTACACGAAGGCTGTTTGATTGAAGATTAGAGAACCCGATTTTGTAGTTATTTTATTTGATTAAGAATAGAAAAAACCCGATTTTGTAAATAATTCTTTAGTATAATATTTTCGCAAAAACGGGTTTTGATTAGTATTTACTGTTACTTCGTTTATTCTTTTTTTTCATATCTTTATCTTTCATTATAGACCCGTCGGGCATTCTGTGAGAACCTTTTGGTACTTTTTTATCTTTTGGATTACTTCGTTTATTATTGTATCCATCAAATATTTTTTCAGGTTCAATCTTATCTGGTTTTATTTCTTTCTGAATATTATAATTGAGATTTTGTTTGTAGTCTGCTTTCTTTGAATCAACCTGTTTGATCTTTTTTGTTTTCTTCGGCATTATATATTTTCAATTATTTTTTTTTAAATTATATTTTTATTAAATTATTATATATTAAATATTATAAAATGAGTTTAGTAATTGCAACGAACAAGGATCAAGACAATACATTTCGTCAGGAACAATCAATTTATTCAGCTTGGTCGTTTAAGAATAGTCTTTCGTCAACATATAATATCCCAGCCGATTCTCAAGTAGCCCTTCAATCATGTAAGGTTAATCTTGACGGGAGAATAACTATATCCGCCAATAATTCTTGGTGGTATGATTACTTCGGGGAAGATTTGGATACAGTTGATGGAAATGATAAAGATGGTAATGATACAGATACGACCCAACTTGAATTGACTACTTCTTATCCAATACTCCAAGATTTAAATGTCCCAAAGGGGGAGTTTCGGGAATTAAGTACGGAAGAGTTTTCTGACGCGATAGAAGACAACCACAGATGCTATCATCCGAATCTCATGGATAAGTTTACATGTGACGTTCAAAGAAACGCGGGACTTGATTTCTTGGGATATGAGTTTACATACGATCAGGAAACAACAACTCAATCAACGATGCCGACGGGGTCTCAAGCATTCTTCAAAGATAGTTTCCAACGGGGCGTTTATGATAAAGCGTCAGGAGTTTTCACAAGAACCCTTGATTTATATAATGGAACTGCTGGAGCGTATCCCGACCCTTGCGTCAGAATATTAACTGGAACGCCTTTGAGTTTATGTACGGGAAAAATGAAAGTTAATTTTGATAATGCGAATGCATCAGGAGTTCCTTGGGGAATCGGTTTATCCCGAGATTGTCCGAACCCATATATAACTGAAGATTTTGAAACCTTCGCTCCAATGTATTTTAACGTTTTAAATGGTAATGATGAATCTGAAGCTATGAACTGCGGAACAAATAATAACGCCGATTATTTTGAAGACTTTGGAGTTCATCGTAACGCATCGGGAGAGTTAGTTTTAAGACACGCGGTTCCGTCGGGTGATGGAGATGAAGAATTGATTTACAGAGAAGTCAAATATTGGACGAATACAAGTTCTGCTTTAAAAGGGGGCGGAAGATATGACCTTTCAACAAACGCCAACGGATATGACGGGATCGCTTTTACATGTATCGGAGAAGACGTCCAAGTGTACGGATTTCAAACAGGAAAACCAAATGAACTAATTACAAAATATGTTTCAGGACAACCAAAAGATTCATATTTCAAACCAATCGCCCAGACTTGTTGGTGTCTTCATCCAGTTCTTTTTGTCGGGGGAATTGGAGCCGGAGCAAATAACAATATGACTTTATCCGAGTTTTCAGGGATGAATCTTGACGATTATAATAGTAGAGTTTTAAATAAGGGGGGGTGGTTTGAAACTGCAAGTCTTCTTTCAAACTTGGCGAACTTTAATGCAATTAATAGATGTCGTCAAGTAGACAATCGGCGAATATTAGATCCGAAAGAAACTCTTGCTCCTTTTGATTACGCGATAAATAATACTCTAACCGCGATCGGTAGCGGGATTGATAATAAATACGTTATGATATTAAAACCTTCAATTGATTATGAACCAACATGGGGGGCGTCGTGTAGTGACTTATTTGGTTTCCCTGGTCGTTCGGTTGTTATTGATGGAACGGGAACTTTTCCACAGATTAAGTTTGTGTCCGATAAAGCCCCCGAGCTGACATCAATGCTGTCTGTTTTTGTACGGTTAAACGGGTTCGGACAACAGGTCATGAATGCACGAACTGGGAATAAATCAACGATCCTTTCACATCTCCCAACAGCCGATTCAAGAATGACAACAGGTTCATCTCAAAGGATCTTTTACGAGCCGAAAAATCTTATTTGGTTGGATCTTAAAAATCCTTATGATATGAAGGTATCCGAGTTTAATATTGATTTTGTTTATTCGAACGAACAATATGCGAAGATCCTTCAAGGTCAATCAATCGTTGTATTATATTTCAGAACTAAAGAAGGCGGAGAAATTGGAATGAAGGTAATGGAATAAATAATCTAATAGATTAACTTATACTTTTTTTTATATTCTTTTTTAATAATTTTTAGTTATTTTTTATAATTTATAATAATTTATATTATATATTATTATAACTATGAGTAAAAAACCGCCACCGCAAGTTCTTTTTAATTTTCAGGAAGAAGATATAAATGAAAAGATAGAAGCAGATGGAGAAGACTTTGTTTATGAAGATGAGCAAGGTTCAGCCCCGAAGGGACAAGAAGAACTTATAAAGATAGAAGAAAAAGAACAAATTATATCAAAAGATATATTTGATGATATGCCTGATAATATTGGAGTTATTCCCGATGAAGTGAAAGAAGTACTCATGGAAGAAGGAATCCCTTTGAAGAAAGAGAAACCATTGAAACCCGTGAAAGAGAAGAAGAAAAGGAAACCGATGAGCGAAGAACATAAACAGAAGCTCGCTCTTGCAAGAGAGAAAGCTATGATTGTAAGAAAAGCAAAAGCCGAAGAAAAGAAGAAAATGAAAGCTTTAGACACAGAAGAGAAAGAATTACTCAAAACTCAAAAGATTAAAAGAGTTAAGAAACTAAAAGAAGATGTTGATTCTGATGATGTTGAAGTACAAAAAAGTAAACCTTCTCCTTCTATGGGAGTTACTACATTTACAAAAAAAGATTTAGAAGACGCACAATATGACGCGATCATGAAATATGACGCTGTTAGAAAACAAAGGAAGAAAGAAAAGAAAGAAGCCGAGATGGTTGAAAGAGACAAACAAAAAATGTTAAATACAATACAGAAGGCGACGGGTAGTTATAAATATCGCGATGGATCCAATCGTTGGGATAATTGCTATTAATTTGAAACCCGTTTTTGTAATTATTTTATTTGATTAAGTATAGAAAAAACCCGATTTTGTAAATAATTCTATAGTATAATATTTTCACAAAATCGGGTTTTAAAAATAATTTAATATTTTAAACTTTAAAAAATAATATATTTAATATTATAATAATGGATAGTAAACCAAATAAACCGAAAAAGAAAGCTCCGAAAGTGTATAAAGTAAAAGATCCTGAACCTTCATTGAGATTTGATGATATACATGAGAATCTCCCGTCTATGCCTTCATTACTTTTGATTATTGGATCTGTACGTTCAGCCAAGAGTAATTTAATATGTAATTTATTAATGAACCCCGAGATGATGAAAGACCGATTTGACATCGTGAAGGTCGTTTCAACTACATTGCATTCATGTCACAAAGGAAAACTACTTGATAAATATTTTGATGCGACTTCAGAATATTCAGATCAAATCATAGAAGATATTAAAAAGAGTCAGAGTCAATATGAAGCAACTGAACGCCCGACCTTTGCTTTGGTTCTTGATGATGTTTTAACTCAAGATTTTTCAAAAAATAATGCAGTAAGTTTCTTCGCAACGAGATTCCGTCACTATATAGATATGTTTATTATCGCGACTCAATCATTTCGTGCCGTCAGTGGACTAATTAGAAACAACGCCACGGACATAATTATCACTAAACAACAGAACCAAAAAGAGTTGATGAAAATTATTGAAGAATATGGATCTATGTTTCCTTCATCTGATGGAGCTGGAGACGGTGAAAAGAACTTGATGAAAATGTATCTGGAAGCACACAAGGAAAGATATTCATTTTTATATTTGAAATTATCGGAAAATCCCCCCCATGCCTTCATCCGTTTTGAAGAACAAATCTATCCCAAATAAATTATTTTTTTTTCTTTTTTATTCTCTTTTATTTTTAATATAATTTATATTATAAAAATGGATTTATACTCTTCAGATGTCGGGGCAA
>Ga0209337_1002228_pt1 | contig 14234 bp, 16 predicted proteins | sample LinPmetageLP53_FD_184044 | JGI IMG/M metagenome (GOLD analysis project Ga0209337, IMG submission 184044) | Marine viral communities from the Pacific Ocean - LP-53 (SPAdes) (version 2) | ecosystem: Environmental > Aquatic > Marine > Oceanic | place: Pacific Ocean | collected 2010-02-08
GTAACTTAACAGGTACAGCTGGAGGAGCAGCAGCACAAGATGTAACAGGATTACCTAAATATTATTCTATGTTTGGTGGTGCAACAACAGGTGCATCAACAGCAACTTCTGGAGCCGTGTATGTAGCTCCAACACCAGACGCTAATTACAAATATATTATTCATTATAATGCAATGCCTGTGGGTCTTGGATCAGGAGGAGATGGTGATTCTAACACTTATTTAAGTAACTATTTTCCACAAGGACTGCTATACGCTTGTCTTGCAGAAGCTTATGGATTTTTAAAAGGTCCACAAGATATGTTGACATTATACACACAAAAGTATACACAAGAACTACAAAAGTTTGCAGCAATGCAACTTGGAAGAAGAAGAAGAGACGATTACACGGATGGTACAATAAGAATCCCAATCGAGTCACCGCCTCAATAATTAGGAGATAAAAAATTATGGCAATAACATCAGCAGTATGTAACAGTTTTAAAACAGAAGTTTTAAGAGCAATTCACAATTTTACACAAGGTGGAAATACTTTTAGATTAGCATTGTATACAAGTAGTGCTACATTAAATAAATCAACAACAGTTTATGTAACTGCTAACGAAGTAGCTAACGGAAATGGTTATACTACTAAAGGAGCTGCACTTACAAATGTAACACCAGCTTTATCAGGTGACACTGCATGTTGTGATTTTTCTGATGTATCTTTTACATCAGCATCTTTTACAGCTAATGGTTGTTTAATTTTTAATGACACAGCAACTGATGATCCTGCAGTTTGTGCGATCGCATTTGGTGGAGACAAAACTGTATCAAGTGGAACTTTTACAATTCAATTCCCAGCAGCAGACGCATCTAACGCAATCCTTCGTATAGCGTAGAGGTAGCGACGGATGTCCGTTACTAGAACTTTTACAGTAACGGTAGTTAGTACCGATTCAGGAAACAAATATTTTATAGATGGTGTACAACAAGCTACAATAAATATTGTTGAAACTGGAACGTATAAGTTTGATCAATCAGATAGTTCTAACGGTAATCACCCATTAAGATTTTCAACAACAAGTAATGGCACATGGGGTGGTGGTTCAGAATACACAACCGGTGTAACTACAAATGGAACACCTGGACAAGCTGGGTCATACACACAAATCGTAGTTGCAACCAGTGCACCCACACTCTACTACTATTGTACAAATCACTCTGGAATGGGGGGTCAAGCAAATACTGTTGATATTAATACGTGGGGAATGTGGGCATGGGGCACCGATTCATGGGGTGATCAAGGTCCTGTTGAAATAACTTTAAGTGGACAGTCTGCAACTTCAAGCGTTGGAAGTGTTACTGCTTTTGATATACAAACTGTTATACCAACAGGTGTTGAAGCAGAAACAGATCTTGGTTCATTAACTACAACTCAACTTACAAACGTAGCACTAACAGGATTACAAGCACAAACAGAACTTGGAACTTTTGATAACGCAGGTACGTTAGTTGGTTGGGGTAGAAATGGTTGGGGTGAAGAACCTTATGGAGATTCGTTTAATAGTTTAGTTCAACCAGCAGGACTTAGTGCAACATCTAGTGTTGGAAGTGTCACTGCTTTTGATACTACAACTGTTATACCAACAGGAGTAAGTTCTGATTCTGACGTAGGTAGTTTAGGTTTTAGTATAAGTCCTGTAGTCATACCCACAGGATTACCACTTACATCTAGTGTAGGTGCTCCTTCAATAACACAAGCCACTGTTGGATTAACAGGTCTAGGCATGACTTCTGCGGTTGGTGGAATAGTTCTAGATGCTTTAATAGTTGAATTAGATAGTCTATCTACAACTTCATCTGTAGGAGGTGTTACTACTTTTGACACAAAAACTGTTATACCAACAGGTGTCAGTGCAACATCTGCTGTAGGATCTTTGGTTCCTGAAATAGGAGTTCCAGTAACGGGTCTATCAACTACTTCTGCTGTAGGTTCACTAAGTTTCGTATTTTCAATAGACCTTACTTTAACCGGTGTACAAGCAACAACTGAATTAAATGATAACCTTATTCTTAAATATTTTGGAAAACTCACTCCTAAAGATAGTACAGGGTATAGTACTAAGACACCTAAAAATAGTACCGGATATACTAGGAAAACCGCTTAAACATGTTTGACTTAACAACAAATAAAATATATAAATAAACCAATTTAGGAGTACAAAATTATGGCATCAACATTTACAGACCTTGGCCTAGAGCTAATGGCGACCGGCGAAAACGCTGGTACTTGGGGAACAAAAACAAACGCAAATTTAAGTCTTATTGAACAATTAACAGGTGGAGTTTTACAAGTTTCTACTGCTGGTGGTGCAGGGACTACAACTTTAGATATAGATGACGGTGCTTTAACAGGTACAGCTCAACAAAGAGTTATAGAATTAACAGGATCTATAACAGGAAACAGAATTATAACTTGGCCACTTCTTACAGAAAATTTTTACATAGTTAAAAACGGCACATCAGGTGCTTACACAGTACAATTAAAAGCAGCTTCTGGTTCAGGAGCCACGGTTACTTTTTCAGCAACTGATAAAGGATATAAACTTATTTATCTTGATGGTGTTGCAACTAACACTGGTCTTTTCGAAGCAACTGTAGGGGCAACTGGAGATGTAACTCTTACAGGAACACAGACTTTAACAAACAAAACTTTAACCGCTCCTAAAATTGGTACTTCTATTTTAGATACTAACGGAAATGAATTATTTTTATTAACAGCAACAAGTTCAGCAGTTAATGAATTAACTTATGCCAATGCGGCAACAGGTGGATCACCTACATTTACAGCGACTGGTGGTGATAGTAATGTTAGTATAAATTTAGTGCCTAAAGGTACGGGATCAATAAACGCTGCTGGTTCTCCTTTAGCAACAACAGGAAAAGCTATTGCAATGGCAATCGTTTTCGGATAAGAATAACAAATAGGAATAAAAAATTATGGCAAATCCAAATATAGTAGACGTAGCAACAATCTTAGGTGGTAACTTAGGTTGGAACCTATCCGCTACAGCAACTACAACTTTAATGACAGTAGCTGCAGAAAAAATTGTAAAGATAAATAGAATTACAGTCGCTAATGTTGATGGTTCTTCAGCAGCGGATGTTTCTTTATTTGTAGATGGTCTAACAACTGCAGGTGCAGATGGAATCACACCAACAGGAGCAAGTGCAACAGTGTACTTGGCAAAAACAGTTTCGGTTCCCGCTGACGCAACGTTAGTATTATCAGACACACCAATATATTTAATGGAAGGTGATATCCTTAAAGGTGGAGCTAGTGCAGCGTCTGACTTAGATTTATTTATTTCATACGAAGTATTAGACGACGCATAGGGAGGTAATTAGCTATGGCAAATGGCGGAATTATTGGACCAGTTCAAACAGTTACAACTGCTCAAGCGGAAAGAATTACAACATTTACATCTACAGGAACTTTAACTACACAACCAAGAACTAGCACTGTAGATTATTTAGTGGTAGCAGGTGGGGGAGCTGGAGGATCTAATCCAGGAGGTAACCCTGATGGTGGTGGTGGTGGAGCCGGTGGTTATAGAGCTTCTGGTTATGGACCCGGTCCTCTTCAAGGATCAAGTTTATCTTTATCCGGTGCAACAAGTTATCCTGTAACTGTTGGTGGAGGCGGATCTAACGGACCTAACTGTGCCCCTGGTGGAAGTGGCACTAATTCAGTATTTTCAAGTATAACATCAAACGGTGGAGGTGGAGGTGGAAGTCGTAATTCTACAGCTGGCGTAAATGGTGGTAGTGGTGGAGGAGGTGCCGGAACATATACTCCTGGTGGCACTAAAGGTATAGGAAATACTCCTCCTACAAGTCCCATACAAGGAAAAAATGGTGGTAATGGAAGTAATTCTCCAACTAACCTAGCTGGTGGTGGTGGAGGTGGGGCTCTGGCGGATGGTTGTAATGCTGTGTATTTTTGTGGAGGTACGGCAGGTGGAGGCGGTAACGGAGCACCAAATAATATTACAGGAAGTGCAGTAACATATGCTGGTGGTGGAGGTGGAGCAGGAGGATATTCAAATGGTTCTGCTGGAGCTGGTGGTGCAACAGCTGGTGGTGGTGGAAATGCGGCAAACAATACTGGAGGTGGATCAGGAGGTTCTGGAAATGGATCAGGCGGTCCAGGAATAGTTGTTGTAAAAGAACCCGCACTTGTAGCAAGTGCACCAGGAGTTTGGAGCATGCAAACAGTTTACTGTCAAGTATCAAATGGTAATTGGACTAATTAATAGACAAATACTTTATAATAAAGTATAAATAAATTTTAAGGAGATAAATAACATGGCACATTTCGCAGAATTAAAAACAAAAGTAGATCCAACAGGATTCACAACTGATACTCATCAAGTTGTTGAAAGAGTTGTAGTTGTAGGAAACGATTGCGTTCCTTCAGACATGCACGTTGATGGTGAAACATGGTGTATTAACTTTTTTAAAGGTGGAATTTGGAAACAAACTTCTTACAATCATAATTTTAGAAAACAATATGCGGGTATAGGCATGGTCTATGATCCTGTAAAAGATAAATTTTTAACTCCACAGCTTCATGCTTCATGGTCACTAGACGCAAGTGATGATTGGCAAGCACCAGTTACTTATCCAACAATTACAACTTATGATTCAACATGGACACAAGAACATTCGGATAATGGAATAATTCCAGAAGGTAAAGTAGTAGGAGATGCAAGAGTTGCTTTTTATGCTATAGAATGGAATGAAGCAGGATTAAAATGGACTGCAAAAGATCAAGAAGGAGTTTATGCAGAAAACGGAACAGAAACAACTCCTCCAAACAATTTCAATTGGGATGCATCAGCGCTAGCTTGGGTATCCGCATAAGGAGAACTAAGTCATGGCCACTAACGGCGGAATAATCGGTAAAAGTAATAATGCTTCTTTCGGGAAGTGTAAGGTTACATCTACAACATCTACAGGATCGACAACAATCACTACACAACCAGGAACTAGATTATTAGACACACTAGTTGTTGCTGGTGGTGGATCTGGTGGTGGAGGTAATAATCCAGAAGGTGGTGGTGGAGGTGGTGGTGGAGGTTTTAGAACAGCTAGTTGTATTTCTGTTTGTGGTAATTCCCCATATCCTATTACAGTTGGTGCTGGTGGTGCAAGTTCATCTGGTGGTAATAGAGGAAGTAATTCAGTTGCAGGTTTTACATCAAACCCAATAACATCTACAGGTGGAGGTGGTGGAAGAAAACAAACAGGATGTGCAAATATGCCTGGTGGATCTGGAGGTGGTGGAGGTTCATCTAGTGGTGGTGCAGTAAAAGGTTGTGGTAATACACCTCCTACAAATCCTCCTCAAGGTAATAACGGTGGAACGGGCGGTAATGGTAATTGTGGTTTTTATGCTGCTGGCGGTGGAGGTGGAGCTAATGCTGTTGGTGCAAATGCTACTCCAAGTACAGGTGGAGTTGGTGGAGCGGGAAGTTCTTCTTCTCCGTTATCATGTACAACATTTTCTGGTGGTGGAGGTGGCGGAGCGTTAGCTCCAATAAGTGCAGGAGCTGGTGGAGCTGGTGGTGGTGGAGCTGCAGCAAATGGAGGAGCTGGAACTGCTGGAACTGTAAATACTGGCGGCGGAGGAGGAGGTTCTGGTGGAACTTCTAACGGAGCTAGCGGTGGTTCAGGAATAGTCATCGTAAAAGAATTAAACAAAGCACCTGGTGTGTGGTCAATGCAAAGTCAATTTAGCGCAAGGAATCAAGGAACATGGCCTGATGGAACAGTTTTAATGAATGTAGATTATTTAGTAATCGCTGGTGGTGGACCTGGTTCAGCTGGTGGTGGTGGTGGAGCTGGTGGTTTTAGAACTTCATTTCCAGGTGGAACAAAATTAACTTTACAATCAACTCTTACAAATACAATGACAGTAGGAGGGGGCGGTAACAACAGTGTTATAGCATGTGGAACTCCTTATGCGTTTACTGCTGCAAGAGGTGGTGGTGGTGGTTTCTATGGTAATGGTGGAGCTGGTGGTCCCGGTGGATCGGGTGGTGGTGGAGTAGCATGTGGTGCAGCGGGTGCAGGAAACACTCCTCCTACAAGTCCTTCTCAAGGAAATAATGGTGGAGCGGGTGGTGGCCAACCTAATTATAAGTCTGCTGGTGGTGGTGGAGCTGGTGGAACAGGCGGAGTTGCTCCAAGTACTTCCGCTTCAGGTAATGGTGGAAATGGTTTAGCAAATTCAATTACAGGATCATCAGTTACAAGAGCTGGTGGTGGAGGTGGTTCAAGTCAAAATACTGCTGGTCAATCAACTAGTTCAGGACTTGGTGGACCAGGTGGTGGTGGAGGTGGTGGAGCAACATGTGGACCAGGACCGTCAGATAGACCTACTGGTGTAGCAGGAACTGCTAATACAGGTGGTGGAGGTGGAGGTGGTTTTTGTGTTTCTGCTGGTAATGGTGGATCTGGACTTATAGTTATAAGAGTTGCAAATGCATGTAAACCAAGTTCTTTTGCAGTTACTGGACCTGCTGCTAATACGGTAACCCCAGCGCCATGTTCTACTACAGTTGCAACATTTACAACGACTGGTCAATTAGTATTTTAATAAATTACCTTTACTCTTTTTTTAAATTAAGATAAAAAATATATATAAAGACATATATGAATTTAACAAATTATTATTGGTATTTTAAATCAGCAATTCCAGAAAGAATTTGTGATGATATTTCCAAATACGGAAAACAACTTCAAGAACAAATGGCAGTCACAGGTGGTTATGGTAATTCTAAAAAATTAAATAAAAAACAAGTTACAGATTTAAAAAAGAAAAGAGATTCGGATATTGTTTGGATGAACGATAGATGGGTTTATAAAGAAATACAACCTTACATACATCAAGCAAATGCATCAGCGGGTTGGAATTTTAATTGGGATTATTCTGAGTCTTGTCAATTTACAAAATATAAAAAAGGCCAGTACTATGATTGGCATTGCGATAGCTGGGATCAACCTTATCAACGACAACAAGGTGATCCATCGCACGGTAAGATTAGAAAATTATCAGTGACAGTTACTCTATCAGATCCAAAAAATTATAAAGGTGGAGAACTTGAATTTGATTTTAGAAACTTGGATCCAGATAAAAAAAGAAATGTTAAAAAATGTACAGAAATATTACCTAAAGGATCATTGGTTGTGTTTCCTTCTTTTGTATGGCATAGAGTATGTCCAGTTAAAAGTGGTGAACGAAACAGTTTGGTTATCTGGAATTTAGGATACCCATTTCAATAAAGGAGAAATATGAAAAAGAAGAAAAAAAGAATAAAGAAACCAAAAGCCATAACTTACCCTACTCAATTATTTAGGGAAGATTATTTTAAATGTCCTATCTGGTTTGCAGATGCACCAGAGTTTGAAAAAAAATTAAACAATGCATCCGATAAATATATAGAAGCGTCTAAGAAAACTTTAAAACCAGCTATTGATAAACGTAATAAAAAGTTTGGTGATAAAGGAGACATGGGTCATGTATTCCATTCTACATCTTTGATTGGCGATCCTGACTTTTTAGAATTACAAAATTACATTGGTGCAACAGCTCACAACCTATTAATTGAAATGGGTTTTGATATGTCAAATCATCAACTATTTACGACAGAAATGTGGGTACAAGAATTTGCTAAAAAAGGTGGTGGACATCATACTTTACATACACATTGGAATGGTCACATATCAGGTTTCTATTTTTTAAAATCTAGTGAGAAAACATCATTACCATTGTTTGAAGACCCACGTGCAGGAAATGTAATGAATTTGTTACCAGAGTTAGATAAATCAAAAGTAACTTATGCTAGTTCAGCAATAAATTATCAAGTTAAACCAGGTCGAATGATATTCTTTCCATCATATATGCCACATCAATACATTGTTGATATGGGTTATGATCCGTTTAGATTTATACATTGGAACTGCCAAGCAATACCAAAAGGAGTATTAAATGTCGTTCAAGAAAAATAAATACACAGTATTAAAATCAGCTATCTCACCTGAGTTAGCAGAGTTTGTATATCAATATTTTTTAAATAAAAGAGAGGTTGCAAGATTTTTATTTGATCAAAAGTATCTATCACCATTTACAGAATACTACGGTGTATGGAACGATGAGCAAGTGCCTAATACTTATTCACATTACAGTGACATTGCAATGGAAACTTTATTACAACAAGTAAAACCTGTTATGGAAAAACACACCGGAATAAAGTTAAGTCCTACATATTCCTATGCAAGAATATACAAAGAAGGAGATGTCCTAGCTCGACACAAAGATAGGTACTCATGTGAAATATCTACTACGTTGAACCTAGGTGGTGAGCCATGGCCAATCTATTTAGACCCAACAGGAAAACAGGGTCAAGCAGGAGTTAAAGTGGACCTTGAACCAGGGGACATGTTAATTTATTCTGGTTGTGATCTAGAACATTGGCGAGAAGAATTTAAAGGTAAGAACTGTGGACAAGTATTTCTACATTATAATAAATCTAGTTCTAAAACAGCTAAAGAAAACTACCTTGATAAAAGACCTATCTTAGGCGCACCTGCTTGGTTTAAAGGTGTGAAGTTGACAAAAATTAAAAAATAGTTTATACATTAGGCTTGCGAGGGGATGATCCACCACTGATTCCCCTTGCTTTAAACATATTGAAATCACATACAATCTGCTATATTACCTAATAAACAGGATTTTATATGTTACAAAAATTAGGATTTTTACCAGGATTTAACAAACAAGTTACAGATACCGGGGCTGAAAGCCAATGGGTTGAAGGAGAAAACGTACGTTTTAGATATGGTACACCGGAGAAGATAGGTGGATGGAATCAATTAGGAGAGTCAAAACTAACAGGAGCAGCTAGAGGTTTACATCATTTTGTTAGCACAGGTTCTATTAAGTACGCAGCTATAGGAACTAATAAAATTTTATATATTTATTCTGGGGGTGTATTTTATGACATTCATCCTTTAGTTAACCCAACTGGTACAGCAATTACAAGTGCGTTTAGCACAACTAACGGATCACCAACTGTGACTATAACTTTTCCAGGAACACATACTTTTCAAGCTCAAGACATTATTTTATTTAGTGACTTTAGTACAATTACAAATTCTAATTTTAGTGCAGCAGATTTTAATGATAAAAAATTTATGGTAACAAGTGTACCATCAACTACTACAATTACTATTACAATGCCTAGCAATGAAACAGGTTCAGGTGCAACAACATCAGGTGGTATTAAATACTATCAATACTATCACGTAGGACCCGCAGAACAACTAGGAGCTTTTGGTTGGGGTATATCTTTATGGGGTGGTAATATTTTAGGGGCTATTACTACTACTTTAAATGGAGCAATTGGTGCTACATCAGGAGGAAACAATGGTTCTGCTACAGAAATTACATTAACAAGTGTATCCGGTCTTCCAAGTTCTGGTACAAATTTTATTCAAGTAGGGACTGAAGAAATATCTTACACCGGAATTACTGGAAGTAAAATAACAGGTATTGGTAGAGCAGCAAGAGGAACAACAGCAGCCACTCATTCTAATGGTGCAACAGTAACTAATACATCATCTTTTACAGGTTGGGGTTCACCCGCAGCCAACACCGATTCAGTAATTGATCCAGGTCTATGGTCCTTAGATAATTTAGGTACAACTCTTATTGCGTTGATCCATAATGGTGAATGTTTTAAATGGGATGCAGACGCAACTAACGCAACAGACAATAGAGCAGTAATTATTCCAGGTGCACCAACAGCGTCTCGTGACATGTTAGTGTCTACTCCTGACCGTCACTTAGTATTTTTTGGTACAGAAAAAACGATTGGAGATAAGACATCACAAGATGATATGTTTATAAGATTTTCATCACAAGAAAATATAGAAGACTACACGCCAACAGCAACTAATAGTGCCGGTACACAAAGACTGGCCGCCGGATCACGGATCATGGGTGCTAAACTTGGTAGAAATGCAATTTACATTTGGAGTGATACTTCTTTATTTACTATGAGATTTGTTGGAACTCCATTTACTTTTGCTTACGAACAAGTTGGAACTAACTGTGGGTTGATAGGTCAAAATGCAGCCGTTGAAGTTGATGGTGCTGCTTACTGGATGTCTGATAATGGTTTCTTTAGATTTGCCGGTAAACTAGAATCAATGGACTGTTTGGTTGAAGATTATGTTTATGATGATCTTAACACAACTTCTAATCAATTAGTTTACTGTGGTATTAATAACTTGTTTGGAGAAATAACTTGGTTTTATCCAACGTCGACTTCTAATGTAAATACTAGAGCAGTTACTTATAGTTATCTAGATTCAACAGCAAAAAGACCTATATGGTTTACAAACGCTAGTACTTTATATCCAAGAAGTACTTGGCAAGACTCAGCTGTTTTTGGTTTACCTCACGCAACTAAATACAATGCAGGAGATGATGCATCATTTGATGTACAAGGTAATACTGAAGGCGTTACAATTTACTTGGAACACGAAACAGGAGTTAATCAACAACTTGCAGGTGTTGCACCCGTTGCTATACCCGCCAATATTACTTCTGGTGATTATGATATTACACAAAAAATTGTTAGAGGTGCTGCAACAAACATGGCTGACCTTAGAGGAGATGGAGAAAGTATTATGAGGATTAGTAGAATTGTTCCTGATTTTATTTTACAACAAAATAATGTATTTGCACAATTAGATGTTAGAGATTATCCTAATGATACTGCAGCAAGTTCACCCCTAGGACCTTTTACTTTAACACCAACTACTACAAAAGTAGACACAAGAGCTAGAGGTAGAGCTATTGCTCTTACAATATCTAACACTGCAGTAGACACTAGTTGGAAACTAGGTACTTTTAGGTTAGATATACAAGCTGGAGGAAGAAGATAATGGCAAAAATAGTACAAACATTAACTAGAGCAAGTGACGAGTACGAACCAGATATTGCTCAGTCCCTAGTTAGAGATTTAGATAGTGTGTTAGAGAAATTAAACACAACGTTTCAAGAAGAATTAAAACAGGAGATAGAGGCTAGAAGTCTCTTTTTAGATTAATGGCAGTAGTAAACCAATATAAATTTAAAGGTATAGATAATGATACAACAGGTAATGCACTTACACCATTAGGAACTGACAACCCTTTGATTAGTGAGACTTATATTATAAAATCAATATTAGTTACATCTGCCGGTACACCAACGGTTACAATTCTCAACAACAGTATTACAGCTATTAAATCTGTAGCATTAACAGCTAATCAAACAAAAGAATTATTAACACAACCATTGATAATTGAAGGTGGTACATCTTTTACAGTGCAATCAAGCACAACAGATTCGTTTGACGTAGCTATTAGTTATTTAAACATCAAAAAAGAGGTAACAACATAATGGAAATACTACAAGCAAAAGTGGAAGAAACATATAGACACAAAGAAACTGGCGAGGTTTTTAAGGAAAGAAAAGACTGGGAAGCTAAAGGTTATAAACCAGAGGACATGGCTCAAGACGTAAAAGTTATTATGCCTCCTCTTGATTTATGGTCAAAAACAAAGTAAACTAATAAACTCAGGAGATATATTATGATGGAAGACAAAATTTCAATGAACGAATCAATACAAGCTGGAGCACCAGACATTAACTACAAACAAGGTGATGTCATGATGGGTGGCGGCGAAGATCAACAAGGCAAACAAGTAGCAGCTTCAATCTGGGAACAGATGGAACCAGAACAGAAACAACAATTTGGTAGTTTTGATGCTTTCTTTCAAAGCGGCATCTGGAAACAAATTATTCAACAGATGCAACAAGATCAATCAGGAATTAAATCACAATCACCTGAAATGTCTATGAACGAAAATGTTAACATGCAAGAACAAATGCCTGGCGGTGGTATCGCTGATGTTGATATGAGAGAAAAAGTTCAGATGAGAGCCAACGGTGGTCTGATGGGTCTATACAACAGAGGCATGTAATTATGTCCATAATGGATTTAAAAAAGAACGCCCCCAAAGGAGAGTTTCTAGCTTACATAAATAAAGAAGAAGCGGCCATGCTTAAGAAAGCAGGTGGCTCTGGTAAGTTAGTAAATGGTATTCCAAGTTTTAGACCACAAGATTGGGGTCAAGAAGAAAAAGCAAAAACAGCTAGAGCTGCAGGGAAAAAAACAGCTGCTAGTAATCCTTATGCAGGAGCCGGTCAAGGTAGTAAAAGTAATCCAACTGTTAAAGACGATGGCAGAGGTTATACAACAGAGACACAAGATTATAATACATACAAAGCTACAGGAGGTAAAAATCCTTTAGGTCTTGATATCGCTAGAATAGAAAGAGACGGTCCCACATTAACTTCCAAAGAAATTTTAAAAGCACAAAATCAAAATCTATTTTATGATAACAAACCTAAATATTCAAAATACATTCCAAAGTATATACAAGCTGCAGCAAATTTTAATAGAAAACCTAATAGAAAATATTTTTATGAAAAATATTTAAAAAATAATGCAGGGAATTTAAGTTACACAGACCTAGAAAAGGCTTATGAAACATACATGGATAACAGGATGGCTGGTTACACAGATGCTATGGGTAACACACACCCTGATTATAGATTAGAAGGAAATAGGTATGTTAAAAATGATCGAGGTGCCAATCAACCTATAGATTTTAATTTTCAAGATCAATTTAATGACCCAAACGAAGATGGAGATGGAGAAGAAGATAATGGAGATGATTCAAATAGTGTAGATTATACACAAGATGTTATCTACGAAAACTACGGTACGCCTGGTTATAGAACTACTAGAGCAGCTGAAGGTGGGATCATGGGCACTAGAGCAAGAAGAGCTATGGGTGGAATCATGAACAGAGTTGATCAGAGACAAGGATATTTTTTAGGTAAGATAGTTAAAGGTGTTGGTAAAGCTATAGGTAGTGTAGCCGATGCAGCAGGGAAAGTTTTAAAAAGTGATGTGGGTAAGATGGCAATTGCTGGTTTAGGAGCATATTATATGGGTGGTGGTATGAATTTAGGTGGTGCTAGAATGTTTGGTAATACAGGTTTTGGCACGTCAGGTTTTATGAGTAATCTTGGAAGAGTAGGAACTTTTATAAAAGAAAATCCTTTTAAATCTATTGGATTAGCTTCTGTAGCTTTACCTTTTTTAGCTGGTGAAGCTAAACCAAACGAAACAAGTTTTAGTGACAGAGGTGGATCATTAATAGATCCTTTAACAGGAAAAGAAGCAACTCCAGCTCAAATGAGAGAAAGTATAGAACTTGCTAAATTAGAAGCAGGTGATGATCCAGATAAATTAGCAGCAATAGATCAAAAATATAACAACATGTTAAATTTACAATACCAAGCAGGTTTACCTGATGCTACACCTTATAATCTTTATGGTTCAAGAGGTTACAGAACTACTGGAGCAGCAACAGGTGGTAGAATAGGTAAAGCAGAAGGTGGACTGATGGACCTTGGTGGTATGGAAAAAGATTACAGAGCTGAAGGTGGGTTTGTACCTATTGGAGAGTATGAAAAAAAAGATGACGTTCCAGCAAGACTAAGTGTTAATGAATTTGTGTTTACAGCAGACGCTGTAAGAGGTGCCGGTCAAGGAGACATTGACAAAGGCGCAGAAATAATGGAGAATATGATGGAAAATTTAGAAAATGGTGGTACAGTATCGGAAGAGTCCCAAGGAAATAAAGGTGCTCAGAACATGTTTAAAACATCAGAGAGATTAGGAGCAGTAATTTAATGGCAATAACAGAAACTAGAAGTTTACCCCCACAGTTTGTAGAAGATCTAGGTAAAGATTATGCTACTCAGTTAACTGGCTTAACAAGTCAGAAATTAGATACAACAAAATTCCAACCATCGGTTGCTGGTCAAGATGCAGCGCAAACTTCAGCTTATAATTTAGCAACTACACAGGGTCAAGGCATAGGAGCATACGCACCATACTTACAAAACGCAGGAGCTTTCCAACAAGGAACAGGTTCTTTTGCTGGCATGCCTACTAACATGATGGGCGCACAAGATTATTTAGGAGCAGCACAAGCACAGTCCACGGCTCAAGGAGCTTTATCAGGACCGAATGCTTACCAACAATTTATGTCACCTTA
>Ga0209337_1002229_pt1 | contig 14232 bp, 22 predicted proteins | sample LinPmetageLP53_FD_184044 | JGI IMG/M metagenome (GOLD analysis project Ga0209337, IMG submission 184044) | Marine viral communities from the Pacific Ocean - LP-53 (SPAdes) (version 2) | ecosystem: Environmental > Aquatic > Marine > Oceanic | place: Pacific Ocean | collected 2010-02-08
TATGGTGAATACGGCGGACCTATTAAAAAAACTATGGTAAAGCAGACACAGGCGGCCAGCAATGGTTCAAACGTTGATGTCACAATTACACACGAAGATCAAACAGGCAATATTAGTTCAATGGCAGTTGTTTGTCTAATTACTACTAGTGGTAATGCCTTTGTTGAAGTTGGTGCTTCGGCCACTGTTAATAGTTTACCGTTAACGTCAAGTGACCAATTAATTGCAAAAATACCAAGTGGCGGAACACTAGGTGTATGGGGTAACGGCGGCACTCCAACTATTACAATTACAAAGTTTGTCGCCTAATTTTAAAATATATATTGACAATCATGACTGGTTCATGCTTAAATAGTATACTATGCTATTAGGTATCACTACATTATTTGTTGCTATTAGTATATCGGTTATTGCCGCTTACTATAGTATCATTGGACTAACGGCTATCTTTGCGGCCGCTTTTCTTCCTATTGTTTTAATGGGTAGCGTTTTAGAAGTAGGCAAGTTACTTGCCACTGTTTGGCTACATCAAAACTGGAACAGAGCCCCTAAGGTTATCCGAGCCTATCTTGTGACCGCAGTAATCGTTCTAATGTTTATTACAAGCATGGGTGTTTTTGGTTTCCTTAGTAAGAGTCACGTACAGCAAGCCGCTTTAGGTGATGAACAAGTAGCACAAGTAGAATCTATCAACGAAAAGATGGTACGAGCGCAGGCTAAAATATCACGTTGGACAGAGGATATTGAACGTCTTAATAAAGGCGAAACCTCTGGCAGAGTTGATGCTTTAATTATACGAGAGCAAAAGCGTATTACAGATGCAAGGGCAAATCTTAAACCACAGATTGATGCTGAAAATAATAAAGTACCAGGGTTACGTGAGCAAGCCGCGATAGAGATAGGGCAACAGAACAAGCGTTTAACAGATGCTCAGAATCGTAGTGCAAGTGATATTAAAATTGCACAGGATCAACTAGCACAACTAGATAAAGACGTAGCGGCATACACAAAAGGTGGCGTTAAGGTTGGCACATTTAGTGACACTGACTTAGTTGGCAAGGGTGCTGAACTACGTAAACAGCAAAAACCCGACCGTGATAAATTACAAGCAGATATTACAAAAGCAAAGGCTAACGAGATTGGCGTTGCAGGCAGGGTTCAACGTGAAATAAGAAATATTAACAAGCGTCTTGCAGAAAGCATTAATAAGGTTGAATTACGTATTGCGGACATACGTAAAACAATACAACCAACTATTGACAGTGCTAACACTAATATTGCAAAGTATACCTCTGATGCAGGTAACCAAAATAAAAATATTGATGTTAAAATTAAAGAGTTAGAAATTTTAATCGAAAATGAACAGCCGGTTATTGATAAGTTACGTGAAGATAGGTTTGTATTTGAGAAAAAATATAGAGCATTCGAAGCCGAGGTTGGTCCTGTTAAATATATTGCAGAACTAGTATACGGCGAAGCAGATCGTAACTTATTAGAAGCCGCGGTTCGTTGGGTGATAATTATAATAGTAGCAGTTTTTGATCCTCTAGCAATATGTTTGATACTTGCCGCAACAATGACAATCGGTTGGGCGCAAGAGGATAAAAAGGCTCGTAGAGAGGAAGAACAATTAACAGACGAAACGTTCACAACCGCAGACGTTGAATTGGTAAAGGAACTTGAAATGAAACTAGAACAGCATAATGATATTCTTACAGAGTTAGAAAAATTACTAGATGATAATCTAGGTAAGATGGACCCTGCAGAATATGCCAAACTAAAAAACGAACATGAAAAGTTGGGTGGTGAACGTGACGAGATGGAGCAGGCATTACAAGCCGCCATTGATCAAATTTCTAATTTAGAAGCAAGCGAGAAAGATAATCTAGCAAAACTTAGTGGGCTTACCGCAAGCCTAACACAGTTTGAAGAACGTATTGAAGAACTGTTAGCAAAAATTGCAAATTTAGAAGCAGAGGTAGAACGCAGAGATAAGGTTGTTGAAGGCCTTGCATCAAAGTATCATCTAGTAGAAAAAGATTCGTTCGGTGATGACTTAATTGCTGATGCAGGTCCGCCCCCCGAAGATGATAACGATGATTTATTAAGTATTTTAGATGATAATGTTACTGAAGTCGCTGATCAAAAAAAAAGCCAACAATAGACCCTACAACTATTAAGAAAGCAAATTTAACGTTAACAAGCGAAAATTTAAATTTAGATAAGCAAGCAAACACAACATTTGGAACAGCATTTCCAATACAAGCAGACAAAGGTGATCTTTTTGTAAGAGTTGATATGCTACCAAATAAATTATTCCGTTTCAATGGTGATCATTGGATGGAAATACCAAAAGAAACAACCGATACGTATTTAGATAACGAAGAGTATTTAGATTATTTAAAAACAGAAATTGACGCAGGTCGTATCGATATCGATGAATTGAATGAAGATGAGCGAGAACAAATCACAAAATCAAGAGACACCTAATGTTATAGTAGTTACAGAACCAGATTCGCACTATAGTGACATACAAACATTCCTGTTGATGGGTGGTGAGATATATAACGAATCATTCTGTAGTTTATTAACTGAGCAAGAACCAAGTAGTTTAGTTTATATTGCAAATCAAAGCAATGCAACAGATTGGATTTTAAATGCATATAACCAATGTCATTATTGTCTATTAGATGCTGGGTATAACGACTTTCTAACAGGTTTGTTTATACGAGGCGATAAGACACACTATTACAATGCCAGCACAGACCTAAGTATGTTAAATCTAAGAAAAATAGAAGATCCAGTAGATTTTCTAATTAAATTGGTTGACCAACAGCAAACAATTTAGTATAATAATATTATGAGAAATGATAGAATGAACAATCAAAATTATGATAACTTCAAAAAGAATGGACTTCGAGTAGAAGTACGTAACAACAACGTTACTAAGGCGTGGCGGAAACTAAAGAGATTGTTACAAAGCGAAGGCATTAACTTAGAGCTTCGACGCCGTCAACACTACGAGAAGCCGAGTGAACGACGTAGACGTGAGAAAGATATGGCACGTAAACGTTGGCTTAAGAAGAAGTCAGAGATAGAGAATAAATGGTAATTTGTCGCTAATGACGGTGATAAATAAAAGTGTAGATGCTGATAATCAGGTCTACAAATAGATGTAAATCTTGCTTATATAAAGGAGAAATGCAATGAATACAATCACAACCCTCGACATCCCCACATTTATGAATAACGTTAACCAACGGTTTATTGGACATCAACATCTAATGGATCGTATGATGGAAAACGTCCATTCATCAAATGACACAGGATATCCCCCATATAATGTTATCAAAAATAACGATGATAACTTTGTAATTGAACTAGCCGTTGCAGGCTTTGGAATGGATGATCTATCTATTACAGACCACAATGGTGAACTTACTATTGAAGGCGCGAAAAGCAAAGACCCTGACGAATTGGACAACTATCTCCATAGAGGTATTAGTTCTCGTAAATTCCGCCGAACATTTAGTCTAGCGGATCATGTTAACGTTACAGATGCTACAGTTAAAGATGGCATTCTTAGTGTTACACTACTCCGTGAAGTTCCAGAAGAACTTAAACCACGTGTAATTGACATTAATTACGCAAAATAAGTAAGTATAACAAAGCGGGGGATGTAAGTCCCACCCATAGTCAAGTATACCCTAGGCCGAAATATCGGAGAAACAAGGGTCCAAAAGAGGTTATCCCCCCACTTACGATTAAGGATTAGATATGGAAGAGCATAAGACTGATATAAATGTTAAGCAAGTTCTAGATCTCCAACCACCTAAAGAGTATAAGGTTATCTATCTAAACGACAACGAAACAACATTTGAGTTTGTACACGGTAGTCTTACAAATATATTTGACTATGAAGAACAACCAGCAACAGATAAAACAGCAGAAATCAATGAAAAAGGTAGCGGGATTGTAGCGGTACTTCCTTTTGAGATCGCAGAACAAAAAGGCGTGGAAGTACTAATGCAAGCACGAACAAGAGGTTATCCATTAGAGGTTCGGTTAGAACAAGGTTGACTTTTACTATCAAAGAGTAGTATAATAATATTATGAGAACAGAACATGAAGTGAAGTTGGATTACTCCAACGTCTTGTTACGGCCTAAACGTAGTACACTAGGTAGCCGTTCCAAGGTAGAAGTTAAACGGCAGTTAGGAGCCTTTGATGGTATTCCGATTATGGCCGCAAATATGGACGGTGTTGGTACACTTCAAATGGCCGACGTCCTAGCAGACAAGAGTATGTTTACATGCCTTGTCAAAAGTTACAAGATCAAAGAACTTGTTGATTGGTTTACAGATAAAGATCGCCGAGAACAGCGATTGAACCATACAGCATATAGTTTGGGTATACTTGAAGATGACCTCACAAAATTTAGAGCAGTTAACAGTGGTGCAGATATAAAATATGTTTGCATTGATGTTGCTAATGGCTATAGTGAACGGTTTATTGATTTTGTAGCACGTTTTAGAGAAGAATTCCACGACAAAGTTATCATGGCTGGTAACGTAGTTACGGGGGACATAACTGAAGAACTTATTTTAAGAGGTGCAGATGTTGTTAAAGTTGGAATCGGCCCTGGTAGTGTATGTACTACTAGGATCCAAACTGGGGTTGGGTATCCTCAGTTGTCTAGTGTTATTGAATGTGCAGACGCCGCTCATGGGCTTGGCGGGCGTATTATTGCTGATGGTGGATGTACTTGCCCTGGTGACGTTGCTAAAGCGTTCGCAGGCGGAGCCGATTTTGTAATGCTAGGAGGTATGCTTGCTGGACACGACGAAGGCGGCGGACAAGTAATTACAAAAGAGTTCCATACAAAAGAAGTTGGTGTAACTGAAGAAAAGAAGTTTGTACAATTCTACGGTATGAGTAGTGAAGTAGCAAACGAAAAACACTTTGGTGGACTAAAAGATTATCGTAGTGCCGAGGGTAAAGAGGTATTAGTACCTTACAAGGGTCCTGTTAGCAATACAGTACAAGACATCTTAGGAGGTCTACGTAGTGCTTGTACGTATGTAGGAGCACGTAGACTAAAAGATTTATCAAAATGTACAACGTTTATACGTTGCCAAGATACACACAATAGGGTATATGAATGAGCTCACTGTTTCATCCTGGACAAAAAGTACTTAAAAATTTAGCATCGGCGTGGCCATCTAGTATTACAATTAACTCCAGTCCAATAATGGTTTCGTTTGAAGAAGATCCGTTGGCACTTGCAGTTAGCATGTATGAGTATACACCCAACGATGATAACACGTATCTATTAGAATTTTATTCTACTAGTAATACAACTGATACTATAAGCATAGTTCCATCAGCAAGAGGTAGTGTTTGGAAACCTACTGTTACAGAACGGCACAGGAGTCAAGCAGAAGAAATTCGTACGTTTTATAAAGGTAAGTTTTTAATGCTAGCATTATCATCTGCAGACGGGATAACCGAGTTTAGAAGGAAAACACTTCATTACCTTAAAAGTAATGATACTAAGCAAGTAGATAGACAGATACTAGGCATGATATCAAAACTTCCCCGGATGTTTGATGAAGATAAAATTATTGATAGTATTAAAGATGAGTTTAAGGTAGGAGCATTTAGTACTAAAGAAAAAAATAATGCAGGAGTTAGTAAACAACTAACACTAACATTAATAGCAAGCCATAGTAAAAACAACGGTAGACACAATGGCGTAAAAGGCGAATTTATTTGTTATTGGTTCTATGATGAGGATAACCGTGTACATTTAATTGAGATGGACATGCATAATCCATTTACACAACATTGGATAAAGTCAATCGAACACCCAATTAATATTACAGCAAAGTCATATCCGCATACCGCTAGAGATGGATTGAATTACTGGGTTTCTACTATTTGGGAACTAAATGAAGATTGACTGGAAAGACGTTTGGAGACAAGCACGGAACGAATCTAAAAAGTACGGCAACATAGAAGGTCCTGAGAAATGGGCCTTGTATATTGTGATAGCGTTCATACTGTTTATTATACTGATATGAAAATAGATGTATATAATCATGTCTTTCCTAAAAAATATCTCTCTATTATAGAAAAAATTCTCCCAAGTAGACTTATAAAAAGATGGTCTGACATAACATCAATACACGACATGGATGTTAGGATGCGTGTATTAGATAACTTTGATGACTATAAACAAATTATTGCTATATCTCCTCCAGCATTTGAAGTAATTAATTCAAAGTTCTCTCATCAATTAGCACAAGTAGCAAACACTGAGTTGCATTCAATATGTACAAACCCGGTATACTCTGAACGAATGCCATGGTTTATTGCATCACTGCCAATGAATAAGATTAAAGAATCGTTAGCAGAGATTGATAGGGTTGTTAACATGGGCGCAGTAGGTTTTCAACTGTACACTAATGTAAACAATAAAGCATTAGACCATCTAGATTTCAAACCTATATTTGAGAAGATTAACGAGTACAATAAACCAATTTGGATACATCCTGTTAGGCCGCCATCACATCCAGATTACTTGTCGGAGGAAAGTTCTAAGTACGATATATTTTGGGGATTAGGTTGGCCATACGAGACAGCGGCTTGTATATCACGGTTAGTACTATCAGGCTTACTTGATGAGTTTCCAAACATTAAAGTTATAGCACACCATTGGGGAGGTATGCTTCCTTTCTTTGAAGGCCGTATTAAAGCATGGGAAGAACGTATCAACAAGCCAATACTTGAACAACTTAAAACACGAATCTATGGCGACACCGCAGTATTTGGTTCTGTGTCATCTAGTCAAACAGCATTTGATTTTTGGGGAGCAGAGAGGTCTTTATTTGCGACTGATATGCCGTTTGGCTTAGATGGCGGATTGCATAATATAAAATCAACAATAGATATTATAGATAATTTACAATGCACAGATAAAGAACGTGATGCAATTTACCATAAAAATATAGGTGCGCTAATTTAACACACCCGTTATTACATTTATGCAATGCAGTTAGCACATGGCTCATTATAAATACCTATGTGATGTTATTGCATCGCACAAAATTACACATATACATATACATATATACACAAAGGAACTAAAAGGTATGAACACGAATTTTTTAAACAACTGGGATATGGCTTCGGAATCTAGACCAATAGAAGGCGGTTTTAGCCGTTTTTTCAATAAGATATCAAAGTATCTTGTTAGTATTGGTGAAAGCAGAGCTCGACACGAACTAACTCGAATGGGTTATCTAAACAAAGATGGTAGTCTTAAAGAAGAAAGACTCGGATTAGGCCCAAATCCAAAACAAATTAAATATTAGGACTACACTTAATACTTTAGTAAAAAGGGAGACTTGTTCTCCCTTTTCTCTTGTTAAGCATTTATTAAGTAATTAAAGCACTCTTATATTCTTTGACAAAATGTGTCTAAATATTAATACGAGCTCACCACGAGCTCAGAACATGATTAAGGATTCATGTAACGAGGAGCATATAAATGAGATATTTGGCAATTTTAGCCACAACGGTTTTTATCATATCAGCATGGCCGTTGAGTACCTTTGCCGCTGAGACAAATACCGTATCATCAACAGTGGTAACAGACAAAGCACCACCTACTGCCTCTGCTCCCTCGGTAGTAATTAACAACAATGATGTATGTAAGAGCGCCGCAAGCGCCGCAATACAAACGCAAATCTTAGGTTTTGCGTCGGGTATTACTATAACCGATGAGAACTGTGAACGACTTAAACTTTCTAGAAGTTTATACTTTATGGGAATGAAGGTTGCCGCAGTAAGCACTTTATGTCAAGATGCTAGAGCATTTGATGCTATGATTATGGCAGGAACACCGTGTCCTTATAGAGGTAAGATTGGACAAGAAGCACTCACTTTATGGGAAGAGAACCCACAAGACGCCCCTTCGGGCTCGAAATTTATATCAAAAAAAAAGTTAACGGAGACAGAGACGGATCCGAACTTGATGGATCAGGAACCGTCGGAATAGACTATACCGACGAAAAACTTGATGAATACGCCGGAGAAGGAACAGATAACTATGCTGAAGAGGACCCGCACGAAGTTGGTGAAGCACCCGAAGGCTTTACATGGGTTAATGGCGCCGGCATTCTTGTTGGGGTTGTTGGTACTCTGTTTGGCTTACCCATCTTCTTCTAAAGCAGAAGTTGATTCCTCTATAACTAATTGTCCAACTGGCGTAACAGGACTTTGTACTCCGGGCACGTTTGAGTCATCAACTTCAACATCAACAGAAACTACCGAAACAACCGGCACTGGTACAACCACAACTACAACTACCACAACAGATACTACAACCACTACTGTAACCAACGAAGAAACCGGAGATCTGCTTACTGATGCTAAAGTAAAAGCCATGGGCCGCAATCAAAGATTTGGTGGTGATATGACTTCAGACTGGGGCGGGCAAGGTTCAGCAGGTATACGGTCTGGCAATACATGTGGCGACCTTGGAACAGATAATTGTGCAGAATTAACAGGTAGTGGTAGTTTTACAAGTACATTAGGTCAAAGCGGAATTGGTACAACATACAAACAAATTATAAATATGACACATTCTTCTATTGATCCAAGTATAGACAGGGGTGGTCAAGTTGCTTGGTCAATACGAGTAGAAAAAAGAGATGCTAGTGATTCTCTTCACTTTAGAATAGCAAAAACAGATGGAACTACTGCTGTATTATTAGGATCAGAAACTTTATCAGCGGCCGGCGCAGATGCAATAACGAACACACTGTTTCAAGGTAACTTTAATTTTAGTGGTGCAATAACTACTAAACTAACAATAGAGGTTTCTGGTAGAGATATCAATCTTGCTATCGGGCCGTTGTTTGATGATGTTACAGTAAACGTATTATATAATGTGGTCAACACTATAGTAACTGAAACAATAACAACGATTGAACAATTCGTTGCACTAGGAACTTTTGATCAAGAAACTATAGATGTTGCTACAGATATATTTGAAAATAACGATATTAACTCAGATCCTATTACTGGAGACATTAGTATACAGCAACCTGAAACTGATACAAGCACAGAAACTTCATATGAATCTGTTGAAACAGAAATGAATGATGTTGCTATAAGCGCAGATTTTGCTCCTACAGTAGAGGTTGCAAATGTAGAAATGGTTGATACAAGTAGTATTGAACCAGTACAAACCGTTGAAACAGTTGCAGTGTCAGTAGAAACAGAAATACAAACAGATATTGAAGCATCTATACAAGCAGACTTACCAGAACCTGCACAAGAAACGGCAGAGCCAACTACAACAGAAACAGCAAGTACCGAGCCAGAACCAACAAATGAACCTGTTGTAGAGAGTACTGATGCTACAGAGGAAGCACCTGCAGAAGAAACAACTACTGCTGAAGCAGAACCAGAGCCTGAACCAGAGACAACAACTACTGCTGAAGCAGAACCAGAGCCTGAACCAGAGGCAACAGAAGAAACATCAGATGCTACAGAAGAAGAGCCTGAGGAAAAGCCAGTTGTTGCTAAAGCAGAGAAAAAAGATGAACCAAAAGAAACAAAGAGTAATACAGCCAAAGACAAAGAAGAACCTAAAAAGGTAGCAAAGGCTGATTCAAAGAAAGAGCCAAAGAAGGTTACAGAAAAACAAAAACGCCAAAAAGCAAAAGAGAAGGCGGCTAAAAAGATTGTTAAAAAGATGGGAGACAAAGGGAAGTACGAAACAGGAAATCAATTAAAAACATTAGTGGTAATGCAGGTACTTGGGAATACGAAAGAATTCTTTAGTGGTGTAAGTGTATTACCGGATGCGACAACATTCTATCAACCAACGACTTTACCCGATGCAAATATACCATCTAACAATGCGGCCCAGTATCTTCTATTTGGTGGATCATCACAAGGTCATAATGACTTAGTGAACATGCAATACAAGTAAAAAGACTTGTAGATTGGAGAAGAAATGAGCGATGAACAAGAAATTAACGTCGCTGGTGTAAAGGTTAAGGCAGGCGGTAACATCGGCAAAATGTTTATGTATGGAACCGCCATAGTTACCGTTATAGGCGGCCTTTACGGAGGGTTCGAGGTATATAAAGATTACATGGATATGAAGAAGAAGATCCTAACCTACACAGCCCCTGATTTATCCGGATTTGATAAACGTTTATCAATTCTTGACAAAACGATGGATGGCGTAGTAGACTCTGTAACACAAGCAAGAGATTACACTAGAGATATTAAAAATGATCTTAAGAAAGACATTAATACAATAGAAAAAACAGTCGATGATGTTGAAAGACGAGGTAAAGAAGCATTCAGGTTACAACGAGAAAGTATAGAAACAAACGATAGTAAAGTACGTCAAATGATTACTACTAACAGCGATCGATTTGATAAACGTAGGGAGCAGTTGCGTACTGACATGGATTCTTTAGAAACTAGAATAAAATCAGAAATGAAGGATTTAGATAAGAAGGTTGATGATAAGATTAAAAAAGCACTAAACAATCCTCTATCCAAAATGTAAGTCTAAAACTAAAGTAGCATTACAAGAGCTACGTAAGTTACGTAATGTAAGGCTTGATCTAAACTTACAAGCCACCAATATGTTGCATGACTAGAGTTAAGATTAAATTTCTCGTTTATCTTTGCTTTTGTGTGATCAATGTGCCAGTGTACTACCCAGTCGATAGCACCAGCAATTAGCGCAGTTAACGGCCCAAGAAACATAAACGCTACTAGCATAGTACCTACGCCATGGTGACCATAATGCCAGTGGGCTCGTTTACTTGTGTATATGTGTTTATTAGTTGGTCCTAGGATCCGCTGTAAACCAATATCAATGAAAGCGTGTTTGATAAGTAGTAACAATATAAAAAAAGTATCTGGGCTCATAATCTATTTATTGACCTTGTGGTAGAATTAAAGTATAATTATAGTTATGCATATTGTATTAGAAGACGACAACATTAATATAAACGAAATAAGTGATAGGTATATAGTCCTTGACCTCGATAAGTTTGATGTGGCAGGAGAAATAAAGCAAAGTTATTGCATTCTCGATGCTAGTGCTATTCCTCTTGGAGAAATGCCAGAGATTCAGCATTGGACAAAAAACCACAACAAGATTATAGAAAACTACCATAAACGTAATTGGGAGTTCGTTACAGAAATGTGCGATCATATACGTAATCGTTGGGGTGGAGAGTTAGTTACATTCTATGATGACATAAAAGAACGTGCTGAAGGATATAGCAAACGCACAGATCTTGGAGAGGAATGGACTGGTGTTATCAAAAGGTTCTAATTTTATTAGCCTTTCGGATTTTACAAAAGAAGATATTCTTGCCACCTTATCATTAATCCAGTCATATGACGATCAAAACTTAAAACGATTTATACCAAATAAAAAGAAGTTACTGGCTAACTTGTTTTATGAACCTAGTACTAGGACTAGTTCTAGTTTCTTTAGTGCCGCCACACTACTTGGACACGAAGTTCTAAGCATTAACGAAGTTAAGTTTAGTAGTGTAGCAAAAGGCGAAACACTAGAAGATACTATACGGACTCTAGCATCTTACGTACATTGTATTGTATTAAGACACCCTGAGGAAGGCTCTGCTAAAAAAGCCGCGGCAGTAAGCGATGTCCCTATTGTAAATGCCGGAGACGGTACAGGAGAACATCCCACACAAACATTACTAGATGTTTATACGATATGGAAGCATTGGCAAAAGTTAGATGGCCTAACAATAACATTAATGGGCGATTTAAAGTACGGAAGAACCATACACAGTTTAATAGAAGTATTAAAGAAATTTGACGTAAACATTAATTTAATAGGGCCAAAAGATTTAAGATTACCAAAAACTTATGGAAGTTATTTAGAAAGTACAGAATTAACAGAGAATCTTGCAATGGGCACAGATGTCTTATATATGACACGAGTGCAAAAAGAAAGAGGTGCAAAAGGCAACTATGCACTTACGAAACTAGATGCAGAGAACTTACCGCCGTCTAGTATAGTAATGCACCCATTGCCACGTGTAGATGAGTTACCTACGTGGTTTGACAGCGATCCAAGAGCAAAGTATTTTGAACAAATGCAGAATGGTCTTGCGGTAAGGAAGTGTTTATTGGATAGGATACTAGGCTAATGTATGTAGACTTACATGGCAAATCAGTTCATAACGGTTGGCAACTTTTTAAAAATGCTGTAAGTGAATGCTATTTTAAAGATTGTAGGAGTATGGTAGTAGTAACAGGAAAAGGGCAAATGAAGGAAGAATTTTCTGTATGGTGCTTTAATCATAATTTTATTAGCGAACACGAATTACGAAGAGACGGCGGAAGTTTTATAGTTAAGTTGAAGAAAAAAGGTTGACCTATAGCAAATATATGCTATACTATAATAGTAATCTATTATAGGAGAAGTTTATGAAATACGTTGTTGCGGCACTAGCAATAACCGGCTGTTTATTCTTTAACGGTGCATCAAACGGGGCTGACTTTAAAGCATTTGAAGAGAAGATCGAAACTCAACAGTTTAAAACACTTTGCGGTGTTAATAAATGGGAAGGGAACGATCTGATTTTCCACCAACATAAATGCGGTTCTAATATACAAGAATTGTTAGAGGATCCTAACACAATAAGCCAACAGAGATGTAGTAACTTTGTACAGCCCGGCGAAGTTATTATGACTAGTCCTCCAATTTATAACTGCCAAGATCTTAAGGACAAAATGGGTAGCGAGAAGTCTAGGCTTAAAGATCTTATACGAGAAATTTTACTTGAACTACGTGAAGAAGGAATTAAATTCTAATGGAAAAAAACTTTAACAAAATCTCAGACTTTATGAATCGTTGGTATGTAGCAAAAGGACAAGTAGGTCCCCGCAAACGAACTGAGTATAGGGCCGCACTACGTAATGATGCACGTATTGCATACAGGATTGCAAAGAAAACATTAAAACAGTCTACAGGTAAATAATACGACCACAGTAGGAGGATTTTAATGTTAGTTAGCGAAATATGGGGACCATTGATAAGGCTCGGGACAAAACTATTAAGACCGGGCGCAAAGATTAAACCGGGCCAGGCCGGACCAAGAATTACCAAAGGGTGGCCAAGCCAGAAACCGGGCCAGGCCGCTAACGCTAATAAACCTAACCCTCCTGAAGTCAAAGCTCTAACAGATAAACTAACCGGACCACGTAGTAAAGACGCCATAGAGTATAGTAAAGCGTTAAAAGGGCAAAAAATAGATAAATTTCAGTCTTCCGGAGATCCGTCTCATCTAAAAGGATTAAGTCCTAGCGAAGTCTTTCAAGCCGCTGAGAAAATTAAAAAAGGTAGTGGCGCTGAAGCCCTGAAGAACGTGTTTAAAAGCAAACCTAAAGGCAAGTAATACGTGATAATAGTAGCAAAGTATCCAAATGGTTTTAAACTAACACAGACATACCTGCCCTATAAAGATATCTTTGGCCCTGTTAAAATAGATAACCATCACGCTACGGCAATAGAACACTATAGTAACGTAATGGATTGGTGCAAGAAGTCTTTAGTGGGTCCGTACAGTTTAGATGTAAACGATATACTTGCTCATGGCGTTCGTGTAAGATTAGGGCATAAACTAGATCAATTTTATTTTCAACTCAAGTGGGGTTAATATGAGTATGCATTTATGTGGTCCGTGGTTATCTACAACCCGTACTAGTCAAAAGAAGAAAAAGAAAAATACAAAGCAACTAACGGCCGAAGCAGAGCATGAAAAATATCTACGTAAAATGGGTGTACACCCAGAGCAACGTGAACAAAAGGCCCGTAGTTCAGTCCGGTTAGAACGGACCGCTCATAACGGTCATGTCGGGGGTTCAAATCCCTCCGGGCCTACCAATAATACGCCTAAGAGCTCTTCTGAAGTACTATACAATAAAAGTATGGCAAAGCCAGAGCCGCAAGTTTACAGTGGCGCTCGTAAATTATTAGGTATTGCTACTATGCACAAGAGTAACATGGTACCAGTATTTGATAAGCAAAGTGCAGAAGAGATTGCGAGGATGCGGAGATAATTTTGAACTATGATGCAATTATTTGTTCACTTCCGTACAATGCATTAGACGTTCCGCCCTGTGCTCCTGCTTTACTAAAAGGTATTGCAG